>BNJT01000302.1_pt1 | contig 220677 bp, 182 predicted proteins | sample 8540491 | NCBI WGS metagenome assembly BNJT01 (sample SAMD00202455, study PRJDB9452) | human saliva metagenome | host: Homo sapiens | reverse complement strand
TCGGAGGAGTCGGATAGGTGGGGTGTGTTGCGCGCACGAAGGCAGGGGAGCAACGCCCGTACGTACGGGAGGTTCCTGTCTGGTTTCGGCGTTGTGGGCTAGGAGCTTGTGCCGCGAGTGATGCCATGTGGTCTCGGTAAAGTTGCGACCGGCTGGTAGGGCCATGCTGTTCCGTTCGTCTGGTGCGTCGGCGTCCTTGATGCGTAGTGCGCCGTGCTGGTGCCGCAGGAGGTTGTGCGATTGCGAGTACGTTGAAGTGGGACGCCGAGTCGGCGTCGTCTGTGGTGTCCGACCTGAACTCCGCGAATTCGGAGGTCAGCGGTAGTTGGGGCGCCATCCGGGTGCGGCTGGTCGACGTCGGCGGCAACACCGGTGGTGTCGGAGCTTCAGTCGACTGTGTCCGATCTGCAGCGGACTCTGCCAGGGTTGGCGAAGAACATGTCATCGGCAGATGCGTCGATACGGCAGACCGACAAGGACAGCGCCAGCAGCACCCCGAAGTCCTCGTAACCATCTCTCACCAGTTCCCAAAGAAAGTGACGTGAAGCAATACCGATTGATACGCATCTGGACGCGACGCCAGCGGACATCACCGCCTCTGCGGTGGACGTGGGCAAGGTGAAGACCGCTGTGGATGAGGCCGAGATCGATGTGTCGAGGGCCAATCGCACCATGCAGTCGGGAGAGTTTCAGGGAGAGACGGCTGAGCAGGTCAAGGCCGCTGTGGATTTGAAGGAGCGACAGTGCCAGACGCTGTCCTCGAGCCTGGGGAGCTACAAGACCGCCTTGGAGAACTTTGCCTCAGGGCTGACAACGATTAAATCCGACCTGGCAGGGGTCCGGGAGAAGGCGACTGCCGGTGGGTTGACTGTTGAGGGGGAGAAGGTGATGGAGCCTCAGGCGCCGCCACCGCTCATGGAGAACAACCCTGTCGAAAGAGACAAGGACCGGCAGACTCATCAGACGCTGGTTGACAACTACAACGCCAAGAACACCCTCTACATCTCACTATCCACAGAAACCAGCGACATCCGCATCAGAGAGACCGAGGTGCGCGACGCGTTTGCTAATGCATGCTCTGCCATCATTGACAACCCGGTGTGGAAGGAGCTCAAGGGTGCGCTCTTCCCGGACACGTCTGCGGGCGGTGGTGTCGCGGCGGGTAAGGCGGCGATCTGGGTGAATAACATGGTACAGAATACTGCGACTCTGGCGGAGGGTGCGGGACTCAAGGCGACCAATGCCGTGGTCAAGCACCCCATGCGGGACAAGCCCAACAAGTGGGTGACCTCCCATGACCCCAGGAGGGGTACGCCCAAGGGTATGAAGCCCCACTGGGTGAACAATGATCGCCACCTCAACAACTGGGAAGTCCCCAAGGGTAAGGGTGGGACCTGGGAAGGCAAGACTGTCGCTGCTGCGAGGAAGGCAGCGCCGTACCTGGACAAGGTCAACAAAGGATTCGTGGCGATCGACTTCGCTGTCAGCGGCTACGAGCAGTGGGAGAAGGACTCACACAACCCGTCCCTGAGTGAGGGAAAGAAGGTTGCGCGCGCGACAACGACAGGAGCTGCTTCGGCAGTGGGAGGATACGCGGGAGCGAAGCTCGGAGCCAGCATTGGGGCCTCAATTGGTGTGGCCGGTGGCCCCATCGGAATTGCGGTCGGAGGGGTTGTTGGAGGTGTCGCTGGAGGGATAGCGGGTTCCTGGATGGGGAAAAAACTGGCGAACGGCATCAATAGTACATTCTTCTCTTGATGTTGTGGAGCGCCCAGGTGGAATCTTCTAATATTTTAGCTGGATGTATAGGCCTGGTTATCGGGTGTGGGACGATGGTGAACTGGTGGTTTGTCATGTTCTCCGACAGTTGGTACGGCGAGTTTCAGCGGGGTCTTTCAAAAGCCTGGTTTGACCTTGGGCGTAACACTGAATCACTGATAACTCCAGCCGCTGGAATAATGATGCTGTCTGGTGGTTACTTTTTGTTTTTGCTTGAAGGAGGTGGCGATCGTAGAAGTTGGACAGTAGTCTGCGTGGGAGGCGTCTGTTTGTCGAGCATGGTGCTCGCCATTCTGGGTTTGATTCCGTTTCGGTTGCCGGGGTGGATGTATCCGGAGTGGCAGCTGGAGAGGCGGCGTCGTCGGGCGCAGGGGGTTGCTCGGGCTAACTGGGATCATGGGCATGGGGGTGTCGCCTCGTGGGGGCGGCATGCCGCCCGTCCGGAGCCAACGACCGGCGTGGACGGTCATGATGGCCAGCACGCGGGTGACGCCGGCGGTGAGGGCCCGCTGAGGTCCGGCGACTCCCTGCTGGTGCGGGCCCACCCCCCGCACTCCGACGACAACACCGGCGCCCCGCAGTAGTGCGGAGAACTCGTGCAGAAACTGCCCGGGTGCATGTGCTAAGCATGATGATGAACTGCCGAAGCGGGCGAACCGCGCCGCGCAACGGCCAGGAGGGAGTCGGGACGCATGAGTGAAACAGTGCGTGTTCAGCTGGCGCCGGGGTGGCAGCCGATGACCGCGGATGACCTGCCTGCGGGGCTGCTACGGGGCACGCAGGACACGGTGCGCTACATCGCGGCGGCTGTACCCCAGACCCGCGCTTATGCACCGAACCTGGTGGTGGTGCGCACGCCGTTGGGGCCGGATGAGGACCCCGGTGCTGTACTGGTGGGCTCGGGCCGGGCGATCGTGGACGCCATTCCCGGTGTGCGGATGATTGATGAGTGCCCGGCCGAGCACCTGCGTGAAGGGGGCCGGCTGCGCAGCGGCATCTACATCCTTGATGAGACGGCTCTGACCTTCATGCAGCTGGCCTGGATCCAGGAGACCCTCAGCGAGGGCGCCTGCCTGTGGACGGCGACCTTCACCTGCGCCACGCGCGAGTTCGGTGCCCACTTCGGTCACATGTATGAGATGAGCCAGTCCCTGGAGGTTGTGGCATGAGCTCCTTCGACGCCGAGCGCGGTGTGATGGTCCTGGAGCCGGAGCAGTGGGACGTCCTCCAGAGGATGGTGACCGGCCCTGTTGCCCAGCGCGCGAACTATGCCCAGGGGGGGTCCTGGCGGGGCTGGAGGACATTGGTGTCATCGACCCCTACGGGCCGACGCTGGCGGCCTCGGAGGTCCTGGCCGGTCTGATGGCTGCTGATGCCCGCTACAGCCTGCGGCGGATGGATCCCAAGGACTCGGTGCCGGTGCGGGATATCGTCTTCTGGTTGAGCTCGCCGCGGTGCACCGTTGAGCGCTACGACAGCGATGGTGTCCATGTCTATGGCTGTGATGACGTCGAGGTGGCGCATATCGCCCTGGCCAACGACAATCTTTACCCCCGTCCCATGGTTGATGACGGCCCCGATGACATCTATGACACGCTGGCTGCTGCGGTGCGTCTGGCGGATGTTCGGGCCGCTGAGGCCAGCATGGGCGCTATCGGTTATAGCGGGCCGAGGGCCTCTCAGTTCGTGCGGGACGCTCGTGATGGGCGGTGGACGATCGTGCTTCACAGTCGGGAGGACCGGGATCGGGATCAGGGGTTTGTCCTGATCGATCAGCTGATGACGCTGGGGGTGAGCTCCATGGTCTATGTCATTGAGGAGGACGACTCTCCCGTCGGTGACCCCAACGGTCCCGGCCGGGGCATCCCCCTGATCCCGGTGTCCGCCACCGAGGTATGGGGACACCTATCATCCTGGATGTGGGCCACCAGCTGAACCGGTCCCCCGATCGGTCAGGGTCCGCTTGTTCTGACACGCGCGGCCGGTACTGATGTCGCCTCCAGGGCCTACGCTCGGGGCATGGCTCGCCGTACGCCCGAACTCGACTCGCCCTCACTGTTCGACGCCGCCGGCTCCGATGGCTCCGGCCTCGTCGACGACCCCGCCCGCCCGTTGGCCGACCGGCTGCGTCCGCGGACGCTCGACGACGACGTCGGCCAGGACCAGCTGCTCGCCCCGGACGCCCCGCTGGGTCGCATGGTCGCCTCCGGCCGCCTGTCCTCGATCATCCTGTGGGGCCCGCCGGGCTGCGGTAAGACGACGGTCGCCCGGCTCCTGGCCGACCGCACCGGCCTGGTCTTCGAGCAGGTCTCGGCGACCTTCTCCGGGGTGGCCGACCTGCGCAAGGTCTTCGCCGCCGCGGCCCGCCGCCGCGAGATCGGGCAGGGAACGCTCCTGTTCGTCGACGAGATCCACCGCTTCAACCGCGCCCAGCAGGACTCCTTCCTGCCCTACGTCGAGGACGGGACGGTCGTCCTGGTCGGTGCGACCACCGAGAACCCGAGCTTCGAGCTCAACGGCGCCCTCCTGTCGCGCTGTCAGGTCATGGTCCTGCGCCGCCTGGACGAGGCCGCCCTGACTGAGCTGCTGGCGCGCGCCGAGTCCCTGACCGGCCGCAGCCTCGCCCTGACCGAGGAGGCCCGCACCGCCCTGCTGTCCATGGCCGACGGCGACGGCCGCTACCTACTGGGCATGGTCGAGCAGGTCCTTGCCGCCCAGGACGCGGGCGGCCCGGAACCGCTCAATGTCGAGGGGCTGCGCGGCGTCGTCTCCTCCCGGGCACCCCTGTACGACAAGTCCCGCGAGGAGCACTACAACCTCATCTCCGCCCTGCACAAGTCGATGCGGGGTTCGGACCCGGACGCCGCGCTGTACTGGCTGGCGCGGATGCTGGACGGGGGCGAGGACCCGCTCTACGTGGTGCGCCGGCTGGTGCGCTTCGCCAGCGAGGACGTCGGCATGGCCGACCCGGCCGCTCTCCAGATGACGCTGGCGGCCTGGGACGCCTACGAGCGTCTAGCTCGCCCGAGGGGGAGCTCGCTATTGCGCAGGTAGTCGTCCACCTGGCCACCGCGCCCAAGTCCATCGCCGTCTACCGCGGCTATGGCCGGGCGGCGCGCTTGGCCCGCGAGACCGGCTCGCTCATGCCGCCGGCCCATATCCTCAACGCCCCCACCCGGCTCATGAAGGATCTCGGCTACGGCGAGGGCTACGAGTACGACCCGGACACGGCCGACGGCTTCTCCGGCGCGGACTACCTGCCCGACGGCGTTGAGCGACAGCCCCTCTACGAGCCCACCGCCAACGGTCACGAGCGCCGTATCCGTGAGCGTCTGGCGCACTGGGAGGGCCTGCGGGCGCGCAAGCGCTGACCTCCCGGCGGGGTGGCGGGCGGATACGCCTACTCCCCGCCGCGGCGCACGGCCTCCAGCATGAGGGTGGCCACGTCCGTGACCCGCACGTCCGCGCCCTCGGAGGCGACGCCGTCGGAGAGCATCGTGGTGCAGAAGGGGCAGGCGGTGGCGATGACCTGCGCGCCGGTGCCGATGGCCTCGCGCGAGCGCTCCACGGCGATGCGTGTCCCGATGGTCTCCTCCATGAAGGCGCGCGCCCCACCGCCCCCGCAGCAGAAGCCCCGCTCGCGGCTGCGCGGCATCTCCACCGTGGTCGCGCCGGTCGCCTCCAGCAGCTCGCGCGGCGGGGAGTAGACCTGATTGTGGCGGCCCAGGTAGCAGGCGTCGTGGTAGGTGACTGTCGGGATGACCGGCTCGCCCGCCGCCGTGCCGTCTGCCTCCCCGCCCGACGGCGCCGCCGGGGTCTCGGCCTGAGGTGCAGTGGTCTCCGTGCTCTCTGTCGGAGTGTCCCCAGCCGGTGAGTCGCCGTCCTCCCCGGAGACGGGTGTCAGCGCGTCCGGGGGCCGGGGAAGCGGGTGGGGCGTCGGGACACCGTCGAACCGCCCGTGGTCTCATCTCGCGGCGGCAGGGGGCGCAGCCGGCCCTCGCGCACGAGCCGGTTGAGCAGCTGGGTGTAGTGGACGACCTCGTAGCGGCCCCCGATCTGCGGGTACTCCCGCGAGATCGTGTTGAAGCAGTGCGCGCAGGTCACCACGATCCTCTGCGCCCCGACCTCGCCCAGGGTCTCCACGTTCTGCGCGGCGAGCATCTGGTAGAGGATCTCGTTGCCGGCGCGCCGGGCCGGGTCGCCGGTGCAGGTCTCGGCGTCGCCGAGGACCGCGAAGCTCACTCCCGCGGTGTGCAGCAGCTCGGCCACCGCCCGCGTCGTCTTCTTGGCCCGGTCCTCGTAGGCGCCGGCGCAGCCGACCCAGAACAGGTAGTCGACGTCCGCGGCGCTCTCGACGTCGTCGCCGATGACCGGCACCTCGAAGTCCAGGTTCTTGGCCCAGTCCATGCGCTTGCGAGCCGGCAGCCCCCACGGGTTCCCCTTGGACTCCATCTTGCGGAACATGCCGCCGAGCTCCTTGGGGAAGGCCGACTCCATGAGCACCTGCTGGCGGCGCACGTCGACGACGTGGTCGACGTGCTCGATGTCCACCGGGCACTGGTCCACGCAGGCCCCGCAGGTGGTGCAGGCCCACAGGACGTCGGCGGGGATGACCTCCCCGGCCAGGGGCGCTGGCCGCGTGGCCACGCCCGTCTCGGTGGGGGCCGCCTTGGCCGCCAGCAGCGCGCCGAGCACGTCGCCGGTGTGGGCGGTGCCCGGCTCCAGGCCCAGGTTCGTCTCGCGTGCCAGCCCGTCGTGCATGCCCAGCGCTTTGCCGACCAGTCCGCCGGAGGTGGGGCGGGAGGCCACCATCTCCTCGGTGACGTCGTCGGGCTCGACCCCCAGGGCGCTCGCGGCCCGCAGGTAGGGTGCGGCCGCCGCGTGGTGGTCGCGCAGCGCCATGACGAACAGCTTGGGGGACAGGGGCTTGCCGGTGTTCCACGCCGGGCACAGGTCCTGGCAGCGACCGCACTCGGTGCAGGTGGAGAAGTCCAGCAGGCCCTTCCAGGTGAAGTCCTCGATGCGGCCCACGCCCAGGCGCACCTCGGGGCCCTCACCGGAGTCGGCGGCCTCCATGGCCTCCTCCAGCGCGTCCATGGTGGCCTCGGTCAGGGGCTCGTCGCCGACCATGAGCGGCTGGAGCGGGCCCAGGGCCTTGGAACCGTCCACCTCGCGGCGCGCGTAGACATTGAGGATCGCCAGGAACCGGTGCCAGGCCACGCCCATCGAGGGCTGCAGGCCCACGACGACGAACCAGGTCATCGACAGCACCACCTTGATGGTGGCGACGATGAGGATCGCGTTGCCCAGGGCGTCGGTGCTCACGTGGCGAGAAGCGGGCCGGTCCAGGCCGTCAGCGGGAAGTGCGTCCAGGAGGCCAGGGCCCGCTGCGCCGGGTCGGGGGAGGCGGTGAGGAAAGCGTGCTCCAGCATCCGCAGCGCCAGCACGCAGGCGACCACGCCGATGATGGTGGCCTCGACGAACTTCGCCTGGGCCGACGTCGAGCCGGCGAAGCGTGAGGTGCGCGGACGCTTGCCGCCGTCGGAGTCCGGGGCGTAGGGCGGGGCGGCCCGGCCGGCCCGGGTCAGACGCCAGCGCAGGATGGTCAGACCCACGATCCCGAAAGCGGACAGCCAGGCGATGAGCTCGACGACCCAGGCCCACCAGGCGGCGTGCCCGATGAGCGGCAGCGCGAAGTCGGCCCCGCCCAGCACCTGCCCGTAGCCGGCCACGAGCGTGAGGAACAGCAGCGGAAAGGAGACCATGACCAGCCAGTGGGCGGCCTTGATGAAGGGGCGGCCCTTGAAGGCGGAGTGGCCCACGAGCGCACCCAGCGTGAGCACCAGGCGCCGACCGACCGGGCGCAGACGCTCCGGCGCGGCCGCGCGCCCCACGGCCATGCGGGCGCCAATAGTGAAACAGGCACGTGCGAAAACTGCGATACCGATCGTCGTGGCGATGACGACGATGACGACACAGACGATCTGCACGGCACTCATCGGGGTGGGCTTCCTCAGGTCTTCGAAGGCAAAGGCGGAAGCGCTGGGAGGTGGGGCCGGTGGCGCCCCGGAGGGTCGCCTGCGCGGCACACCGTTGGCGCTCCCCGTCAGCCTACCTGCGGGTCGGCGGGGAGCGGGTCTGGCTGAGCGCGCAGAGAAAGTGTCACGATTGGCGACTTTTTCGAGGCGCGGCGGCGCGAGCTCGACAGGAACCTCGAAAACTGGCTTTGACCTGCGAAGATGCTGTGGTGCGAGTGTGGAGGCCCCTCGCGAACGGTGCTCGGGCGGGAAAAGTCGCCAATCGTGACACGGGACCGCAAAAAGTGTGCCGACCCCGCAATGGGGCCGGCACGGACGGAGTCCTCAGGCGCTGATGGCGCGCTGCGCGTAGGGGGAGTCGGGGCGGCGGGCGCTGTACCACTTGGCGGCCTGGCGCAGTCCGAGCTCACGCACCAGGGTGACGGTGGCCCCGGAGATGATGGCGAAGGTGACGATCTCAGCCAGCTTGTAGTTGAGGAGCTGGTCCTCCTCGCGCGGGGCCGGCCGGCCGGAGATCGCCCGCCAGCCGAGCGCCACGACCTTCTCGGCCACGAACCCGGAGGCGAGCGTGGCCACGGCCGCGGTCGCCTTCCACATGAAGTCGGTGGTCTGGTCGATCTGGGCGGGGTCCTGTGCGCTCATTGAGTCCTCCTTGCGCCCGGGCCGGGCGGCGTCGTGGGTACCTGCGTGCTGGCGGCGGACCGATGGTGTCGGCCCGTTCCGCCCCGATCATGCCGCACCTGGGCCGACGGCGCAGCCAGTGCCCGCCCGCGTGGCGCCTTTCAGCCGATGAGCCCTCTCTGCGCGCCGAGGACCAGCAGCGCGTACAGCACGGCGAAGACCCCGGCGATACCAGCGCAGGCCAGGGCGGGGCGGCGCCGGTAGGTCAGCACGGCGACGTACTCGCGCAGCCAGGCGTTGACGATGTAGAACCAGGCCGTGCGCGCCGGCTCCACCGCCCACGGCACCCCCATGTCGGAGGCCAGGATCGCGGTGCGCACCGCGTGGAAGGAGCTCGTCACCAGCAGGACCTGCGGATCCGTCATGCCGCGCTCGGCCAGGAGGTCGCGGGTGCAGGAGATGTTCGTGCGGGTCGTCGTCGAACGGTCCTCCAGGAGGATCCGCTCGGACGGGATGCCGCGGGCGATCGCGTAGTCGGCCATGGCGCGCGCCTCGCTGATCGGCTCATCGACGCCTGTCCGCCGCTCATGACCAGCAGTGGTACGCCTGGGCGGAGGGCCTCCTCCTCGCGCCAGGCGTCGATGCCGCCGGCGATCCGCGACCCCAGCAGTGGCCCGACCTTCCCGTTGATGAGCCCGGCGCCGTGGACCACGACGACGTCGGGGTGCGGCACGGCCCGGCGTCCGCCCCAGATCCGTTGCACCACCGTCTGACCCAGGAAGATGAGGAGGAAGACGCCCAGGTAGGCGCAGGCGCAGAACATGAGCGCGGCGACCAGGAGGGCCCAGGGGTTGGCGGTGGCCACCAGGGCGGCGGCGGCCATCGGCGTGGCGATGAGCGCCAGGCCGGCCGCCAGGCACAGCAGGTTGCTCAGGCGCCGCCCCTCGCGGCGGATGAGGACGACGCCGTTGAACATGAGCAGGAACGGCATGAGGGCGATGAGCAGGAAGAAGGCGACGCTGCCCAGTCCCACCGGGACCTTGAGGGCGGGGATGGCGGGGATGAGGGAGGCGAGGTGGAGCAGTGCTCTCGCCGCCGAGCCGACCAGGAGCAGGAACAGAACCCCGTTGCGCAGCCGCCGGTCGTCGCGGCGCCGCGAGAGCCTGAGGAGCCCCCACCACAGCGCCAGCGCGGTGATATCGATCAACGGAGCGGGGAGGAACCAGGGGGTGCTCATGGGGGTGGGCTCCTCTCGTAGGGCAGGGGTGGATTTTCTTAGGTGCGGGGGAGAGGGAGGTGGGCTCTTCCCGGCATGGCGCGGGTGGTGGGTGCCGGCGGGCCGGCGCTCATCATAGATCCGGGAGCCGGCTGGTGCCGCCTCGCGCTCATGCGATCAAGTTAGGAGGCGGCCACCGGTGAGCAGGAGCGTCGTGGTGATGATTCGTGGGAGGCGGCCCTCCACCCTTCGGACGAGGTCGCGCGCCCCGGCTCCTCCCTGGGGTGAGATCGGGGTACCCGCCCGTGCGGGAGGCTCGCGCCTCGATCTAACGTATGGGCTTGCCCGCGTGGGCGCGGTCGTAATCGGTCTGGGCCTGAGCGATGTCCTTCCGGTGCGCCAGCGACCAGTCGGCCAGGGCTCTCAGTAGATGCGTCAGGCTCGCCCCCATCTCGGTGAGCCGGTAGTCGACCTGGGCGGGAACCGTGGGGTAGACCGTGCGGCGCACCAGCCCGTCGCGCTCCAGACGCCGCACCGTCAGGGTGAGCATGCGCTGCGAGACTCCGCCGACGGCGCGCTGCAGCTGCCGGAAACGCAGCGGACCGTGCGTCAGCTCCACGATGACCAGCAGGGACCACTTGTCTCCCAGTCGGTCGTGGACCGCCCGGATGCCGGGATCCTCGCGGTGCGCCCGGGTGCAGCGCTCCAGAGGCACCGGATCGGGATCGCCGGTGGTCACATCGCTGTGCGTCGGTGACAAGAAACTGCCTCCTTGTAGGTGCGTGCACGATGCCTCAGGCTCATGCGCAGAAGGTTCGGTGGCCGCGGGAGGCGGCTTCCTCAGTGCGGTTGAGTCTGAAGGAGACTACTCATGATCATGGTGACCGGTGCGAGCGGACGGTTCTCCTCGGCCGTCCTGGCGGAGCTGCGCGCTCGCGGTATTCCGGCGGTGGGTGGCAGCCGCACGCCGTCGGCGGGGCAACGGCATGTTGACTTCAGCGCCCCGGACAGCCTGGACTTCACCGGCGTCAACACCCTGCTGCTGGTGTCCGCCGGGGCGCAGGAGGACGACCGGCAGATCGCCTTCAACCGCGTCGCTGTTGAGGTCGCGGCGCGCGACGGCGTCTCTCACCTCGCCTACACGAGCCTCACTGGCGCGGGAGACCACCTGTCAATGGCGCTGCCGCACCGAGTCACCGAGCGAATCATCATGGCCAGCGGCATGACATGGACTATTCTGCGCAACGGCGTCTACGCCGAGATTCTCGCGGCCCCGCTGTCGTGGGAGAAGCAAGGAGAAGCGCTGAGAATCGTGTCGCCGCTGGGTGACGGGGCCATCGCCGCGGTGGCACGACAAGACCTGGCCCGCGCGGCCGCCTCGGTCCTCAGCGACCCAGGCGGGCACAAGGAGAGAGTCTACGAGCTGGTGGGAAAGCCGTGCAGTGTCCGCCGCCGACGTCGCAGGCCGCCTGGGCTGCGAGGCGAGAAACATCGGCCTGGGCGAGTACCGGCAGCTGCTCGCCGAGAATGGGATGCAGGCCTTCCGCCAGTCCCTGATGCTCTCGATCTCCAGTGTCATCCGGCACGGGTTCCTGGCCAGAACGGGTGATGACCTCCCCTACCTGCTGGGCCGGGAGCCCACGGATCCGCTCTCCGTCGCGGCCGAGGTCATGGCCAACCAAGCTCCAGCGTCATAAGACGTAAGGTCGGTGGGTCCCAATGGGACGGCTCCGGAAGTTGCCGGCTGCCGGTCCCGTGCGGGAGGGTGACGCAGGAGAGTGGTGCGCCAGGGCGATGGGTTTCGTGGTGCGGGGCACCGGAGTTGGTGTCGACGGGCGCCCTCGAACTACAGTTGACCTGCAACGACAGGGGAGCGCCCCGTCGTCGGTCCGGCCACCACTGGCCGACGGGCCGACACCGACGGCGCTGAGAGTGCGGACACCCGCAGACCCTCGAACCTGCTCCGGTTAGTACCGGCGAAGGAAGTCGAGACCATCTCCCCGGCGCGCCGCAGACGGCGTCCGGGCCCTCCGGAGAACCATCCAGGAGGCACACATGAGCATCCAGTCCACCCGCCGCCCCGGCCGGGCCCGCCCGGCCCTCAGCCGCCGCGCCGTTCTTGCCGGAACCGCCGCCGGCGCCGTCGGCCTGAGCCTGGCCGCCTGCGGCAAGGGCAAGAAGAGCGGCTCCCAGGCCGACTCCAAGACCGTCACCGTCGTCACCCACGACTCCTTCCACGTCTCGGAGGACCTCCAGAAGGCCTTCACCTCCGAGACCGGCTACACCCTCAAGATCGCCACCTCCGGGGACGCCGGCGCGCTGGTCAACAAGCTCGTCCTGACCAAGGACGCCCCCCTGGGCGACGCCGTCTTCGGCATCGACAACACCTACGCCACCCGCGCCCTCGACCAGGGCGTCATCGACACCTCCGCCACCGTCACCCTGCCCAAGGGCGCCGAGAGCTACGTCGTCGCCGACACCCCGGCCCTGGCGCCCATCGACGTCGGCGACGTCTGCCTCAACATCGACACCGGCTACTTCACCGGCAAGGGCCTCACGCCCCCAGCCACCTTCGAGGACCTCACCAAGCCCGAGTACAAGGGCCTGCTCGTAGCCATCAACCCCACGAACTCCTCGCCCGGCATGGCCTGGCTGCTGGCCACCATCGGCCACTTCGGCGCCGGCTCCTTCGCCGACTACTGGAAGCAGCTCGTCGCCAACGGCGCCCGGATCGCCGAGGACTGGAGCGCCGCCTACGAGACCGACTTCTCCGGCAGCGGCAAGGGCACCTATCCCATCGTCGTCTCCTACGCCTCCTCGCCCTCCTTCACGGTCTCCAAGGACAAGAGCTCCAGCTCCACCTCCGCCCTGCTGGACACGGCCTTCCGCCAGGTCGAGTACGCCGGGGTCCTCAAGGGCGCCGCCAACCCCGAGGGCGGCAAGGCCTTCGTGGAGTGGATGCTCTCCAAGGCCGTCCAGGAGGACATCCCCGGCCAGATGTACATGTACCCGGTCCTGCCCGACGCCGCCCTGCCCGAGACCCTCACCAAGTTCGGGCAGCTGTCGAAGTCGCCGGTGAAGGTCGACCCCAAGGAGATCACCACCCACCGCGAGGAGTGGCTGAACACCTGGACCGAGGCCGTCGGCAAGTGAGCACGCCGGGCGAGAAGACCGCCGCCGACGCCGCCGCGCCAGCCGACGCCGGAGCCTCCTCGGTGCCGGTACCGGTGCCGGCACCGGCCCAACTGTCGGCCGGACGAGGCGTCGCTCGACGCGCCGGCGGCCCCCGGCCCGGCTGGGGCGAGCGGGTCGGCTGGACCCTGGCCGTCGTCGGCCCGCTGGCCTTCCTCGCGGTCTTCTTCGCCTGGCCCGTGGCCACGCTCATGGGCCGCGGCCTCGCCCCCGACGGCGCCCTGGACCTGAGCGGCTTCGGCGAGGTCCTGGCCCGCGAGCGCACCTGGCGGATCCTCACGCAGACCCTCACCCAGGCGGTACTCGGCACCGCCGTGTGCGTGGCCCTCGGCATCCCCGGGGCCCTCGTCCTCTACCGGCGCGCCTTCCCCGGACGCGACCTGCTGCGCGGGGTGGTGACCGTGCCCTTCGTGCTGCCCAGCGTCGTCGTCGGCGTCGCCTTCCACGCCCTGGTCACCCGCGGCGGTCCCCTGGAGGCCCTGGGCCTGGACGGGACCCTGACCGCGGTCGTGGCCGCGCTGGCCTTCTTCAACTACGGGCTCGTGGTGCGCACCGTGGGCACCATGTGGTCGCGGCTCGACCCGCGCGCCGTGGAGGCCGCCCGGGCGCTGGGGGCCTCGCCGATGCGGGCCTTCGCCACCGTCACCCTGCCCGCGCTGGCCCCCGCCATCGCCTCAGCCGCCTCCCTGACCTTCCTGTTCTGCGCCACCGCCTACGGGGTGGTCCTCGTGCTCGGCGGCGTGGGGATCGGCACCATCGAGACCGAGATCTACCGGCTGACCACCCAGTACCTCGACCTGCGGGGCGCCGCCGTCCTGTCCGTCGTCCAGCTCGGCGTCATCGCCCTGGCCCTGTGGGTGGCCGAGCGGGCGCGCGCCGCCACCCAGACGCGCCTGCGCCTGCGCACCGAGGTGCCCGCCCCACGGCTGCGCGCCGCCGACGCCCCCGCGCTCGCGGTCACCGCCATCATGGTCGGGGGGCTGCTGGTGGCGCCGATGGCGGTGCTGGTGGCGCGCTCCCTGCAGCGCGACGGCGCCTGGACGCTGGCCAACTACACCGACCTGGGCACGACCGGCGGGCGCAGCGCCCTGCTCGTGACCGTGTGGGAGGCGGCCGCGAACTCGGTGAGCGTGGCCGTGGCGGCCGCGGCCATCGCCCTGACCCTGGGGGTGGCGGTGTGCCTGGTCGTCTCGCGCCGACCCCGCAGCCGGGCGCTGGCCCGAGTCATCACCGGGCTCGACGCCGCCTTCATGCTGCCGCTGGGCGTCTCCGCCGTGACGGTCGGCTTCGGCTTCCTCATCACCCTGGCGCGCCCGCCGCTGGCGCTGACCCGCTCCTGGTGGATCCTGCCGCTGGCGCAGGCCGTCGTGGCCGTCCCGCTCGTGGTGCGCACCCTGCTGCCGGCGCTGCGCGCCATCGACCCGCGCCAGCGCGAGGCGGCCGCCGCTCTGGGGGCCGGGACCCGGCCGGGTGCTGCTGACCGTGGACGGTCCCCAGCTGCTGCGCGCCGGCGGGCTGGCGGCCGGCTTTCGCCCTGGCGACGTCGCTGGGTGAGTTCGGGGCGACGTCGTTCCTGGCCCGCCCCCAGGAGCCGACGCTGCCGGTGGTCGTCTACCGGCTCATCGGCAGCCCCGGCTCCCAGAACCAGGGGATGGCGCTGGCCGGAGGCGTGGTCCTGGCGGTGGGCAGCGCCGCCGTCATGCTCGGCTGCGAGTGGCTCCAGACCCGGCTCGGCCCCGGGCGGGGCGGGCGCGCGGGTGCGACGTCGAGGCCGGGCAGGGGCGTCGGCGCATCAGCCCGGCCCCTGCAGCGCGCAGCCTCCGCGGAGACCGGCCGGCACTCGGCGGGTACCACAGGCGAGAACAACGAGACGGCCCGGCCACGTGGGCCCAGGACGGACGGAGGCGAGCGGCCATGAGCCCGACTATCAGTGACACCAGCGCTTCTGCGGGCCTGTCGGTGCGCGGGCTCGCGGTGGCCTACGGGAACCTGCGCGCCGTCGACGGCGTCGACCTGGAGGTGGCCGCCGGCGAGGTCGTCGCCCTCCTGGGGGCCTCGGGCTCGGGCAAGTCCTCCCTGCTGCGGGCGGTGGCCGGCCTGGAGGACGTGGCCGCCGGCGAGGTCGCCTGGGGCGGGCGGAGCATGGTGCGCGTGCCCGTCCACAAGCGCGGCTTCGGCCTCATGTTCCAGGACGGCCAGCTCTTCGAGCACCGCGACGTCGGCGGCAACATCGCCTACGGGCTCACCGGCCTGCCGCGCGCCCAGCGCAGTGAGCGTGTGCGCGAGATGCTTGAGCTCGTCGGCCTGCCCGGCTTCGAGCAGCGTCGGGTGACGACCCTGTCCGGCGGGCAGGCCCAGCGGGTGGCCCTGGCCCGGGCGCTGGCCCCGGCGCCGAGGCTGCTGCTGCTCGACGAGCCCCTGTCCGCCCTGGACCGGGCCCTGCGCGAGCAGCTGGCCACCGACGTGCGCACCATCCTGCGCCGGGGCGGCACGACGGCGCTCTACGTCACCCACGACCAGGACGAGGCCATGACCGTGGCCGACCGGGTCGGCGTCATGGAGGCCGGTCGCCTCCTGCGCCTGGACACTCCCCAGCGTCTGTGGGCCGACCCCGGAAGCCGCAAGGTGGCGCGGTTCCTCGGCTTCGACGTCGTCGGCGAGCTCGCCCTCGCCCCCGGCGCGCTGCGCGTCGTGGAAGAGGCCGTGGGGGAGCCAGGGGCGCGGGGCGGGTCCGTGCAGACGGAGATGCTGCCGGCCACCGTGCTGGCCTCACGACTGCGCCGCGGCCAGTGGGAGGTCGAGGTCGAGCTCGACCCCGAGCGGCTCGCCGAGCCTGGCGGGGCCGGGCGGGCAGCCCGGCATCGGGGCCGACGCCCATGCCGATCGTGAGTCGGCCCGCGCCAACGCTCTGACCCGGCGCCCCCACGCTCCCGGTGCGCACGTCACCCTGAGCCTCGACCCCGCCCGCACCGCCCGCCTGTAAGACACCGGTGCGGGAGCTGCCGGGGCTCACCGGCGAAGGAGGGGGAGGGACTTTGAGCTGCATCCGCAAGTGCCTGCGAGGCGTGTTTCCCCTTGTTCCAGGCTGGTTTGGATGCAATGGGTGGCTGTAAGTACTGGCTGGCTCTGTGGGGTGGCTCGCGGACGTGCTGGTCGTGATCACCATGCTTATTGGTTGTCATGTCCAGTAGGGATCTCGGATCTCGGGGAGAAATTCGCCGTTCATAAGTCTCGCAAGGGCAACGATTGTTGGCTATCGTATGGTCGGTCGGTTCGCTGTGGCGGCCGTGACTCGATAGCCCTGAGGCGTTTTTCGCCGTAACGAGGAAGGACGGGGGCAGGTGGCTGATCTGCAGACCTGTGAGGAGACGACGTCGAAGCTCCGTTCGGAGGTGGAGAACTGCATCAGTGAGGTGAACGCGTCGGGAGGCGACAGCGACGTGCGCTCCTCGGCGAACGGCCTGACGGGTGCCGGACTGTCCGGTAAGGCATCAACGGCGGCGGACGCGGTCTCCAAGGCTCGCACCACCTTCGCCAACAGGCTGACGAATCACCACAACGGGATCTACAACGCCACCAACCAGCTCAAGGCGGCCGACGGCGCAGCAGCCTGCACCCCCAAGAACGGCCACAGCTGACCCACGTCAGACACCGTTAACTCATTCAACATATTCTCCCTAACGATTCAAGTAGTTTACCCTTTTGGAGGACCCTGTGGTCACGTTCAATGACCTCCTATCCTGGGGTGGCACCAACCTCGACACGACTGGCGACTCCTTGGTGGCCGCCTCCCACAAGTACCAACAGGTCAACACCGACCTTAGAAAGGACGGGCTGGGCGACGGCCTGTCCGGAAAGACCTTCGAGGCAGAGGCCAAGGCGCGACGAATCCTCGCCGACGACGCCGAGGACCTCTGGACTGGTTTGGAGAAGGCCGGCAACGACCTCAAGGATGCCTCCACCACTGTCACCACCATCAACAACGCCGCCCACAACCTAGTCACCAGAATAAAGGATGATGATTTAGAGATATCCGAAAGCGGAGAGATTACGGCCGATTACAAGAAAAACCCCAGCCTTGAACCCGTTGACGTAAAGTCATTGATTGAAGGATACAAGAGGGAGCGCGACCGACTTGTCGAGTTGTCGAGCAAGCAGACGACACCGTCACCTTCATCTCTTCTGTATACGATGAACTTGCTAAACTAGACGATACGGCAAACGGCCCGAGCCCCGAGGTGGTCAACCACGGCGAGAGACCCCCGAACCCAAACTGGACGCCCAGTCAGGTCAATGACTGGTGGACTTCGCTGACCGACGCACAACGGCAGAATATCATCAACAAGCACCCAGCCTGGATCGGCAATCGCGCCGGAATTCCATCGACTGTTCGCGACAAGGCGAACCGAAAATGGCTCGAAATCATGGTGAAGGATATTGACCGTGAAGTCGAGAATTTTGACCCATCGAAAAAGACTAAGAAATTCACACAGAAAGGCGAAGGAGAATATAGGGTAAATACGGAAGAGTATAATCAACTCTTCGCACGACAGAAGGAGCTGCATGCACTATCAGACATGCTTAAAAACGACGCCGGCTCCCACAGTCTTTTAGTTCTCGATAACACAGGAAAGCATCTTCGTGCCGCCGTTGGAACAGGGGACATTGATGGCGCCGACAACGTTATCGTCAACACTCCAGGAATGGACACAGGAGTCACTGAAGAAATCGCCGATACCTACGACGAAAAAAAGAAACAAGCTAGAAAGCCTAGCGAATTTAGACCAGGCAGTGCAGTCAATAATACAGACAGTATCGTCAACGAAGCAGCGGAGACCGGAGAGAGCGTAGCCGGAGTTACTTGGCTAGGATATGACGCACCAACCAAAGCAGAGACGGCAGAGGGGACCAACTCCGTAGTTAGCGACAAGGCAGCTAAGGATGCCGCAAAGGATCTCGCTAGCTTCTATGATGGCATTCAGGAAACCCACCGTGGAGACCCCCACCTTGTAGCCGCAGGCCACTCCTATGGATCCCTAGCGACCGGATACGCCCTCAGGCAATCGACCGCACCAGACGATTTTTCCGTCATGGGTTCACCAGGCCCCAGCTCAGTAGATGCTTCAGATTTCCACATGCTTCCTGACCACACATTCGCAGCAGCGAACAATTGGGATCCAGTTGCAGCGTCTGGATACTACGGAGGAAACCCCACCACCAACCCCAACTCTGATTTTACAGCACTAGACACAGGCGCCAACGGCCCTTACAAATACACGTCAGGACACTCAAACTACACAGATAAAGACAGCACTTCCCTGCACAGCCAAGGACAAATCTTGAAGGGCGTGAAGCCCGACTATGTTGACCGGCCGTCAATTAAACAGGGATAGTAATTTATGTGCAGGGCATCAGATTGAGTCGCTTCCCCCGCGAAACGGACGGAAAAGTAGAGCAGTCGATTAGCCCACCACAACGGATCGGGAAAAATTACGTCCATTCAGCCAGTAAGGGAGCAGCCGATGCCTGACGAGCAGACCACACCTGAACAAGGAGGAACCAAGTCGGAAGAAGCCCCGACTGCCGACTCGAGCAACGAAGCCTCTGCCAGCCGGAGGAAACCGTCGTCGGGCAGGTCGTTGGGGTGGTGGGCTGTCTGTTTCGTGCTGGTCGTACTTGTGTTGATCATTGGTGGTTACGGTTGCTTACTCTATGTCAGCCTGAACCCCTGACATTGGCCCGGACGGCTTCCAAGTCCGGCGCGTTGCCAGCACAGCTTCCAACTACCTCTCAAGCGATCCCTCGGTCACCTCAGCAGAGGCAACAGGAGCAGAAGCCAACATCAACGGAAGTTCCGTGACAGTCGACGCCCACCTCAAGGACGGCACCAGCGTGGAGGCGGCCGCCAACCTACTGGCCTCAACCCGGCAGAAAACACTCCAGCAGGAGCCCGACTACTCAGGCGATTTCATCATTTCGGTGTCCTGGACCGTCAAGGGCAGCACCATCGACGTCGATGTCTCCTGTCAACGAGACCCTGAGGCAATCCGGACCGACGTGAAACGAGCACTCACCCCCGTCGGAGAAGCGAAGGTCTTCACCGGCAGCATCGACGCCTACACGGAGCTGACGATCGACTACGGACAGGTCACCGCAGTACCCACCACCTTGGCGCAACCAGGTGTCCCGGACTCCTCCAAGACTTTCACCATGAACGGCTGGAAGGTCACCTCCACCCCCAAAACTGACGGACAGTTCAGCAACCCACCCTTTGAGCAAATCATCACCGCCGCCACCCAGGCCAGCCCCACCGGCACCATCGACCTTGCCGGCACCACCCTGTCCGTCACCGGCCTGGCCACCGACGAGAACAAAGGCCTCACCCCCGAGGCAGCAGCCCCCGTCATCCACACCGTCAACAACTGCCAAGCCGCAGGACTCACCACACTCAAGCTTAACGACGGAGCCAAGAAGGAACCCTCCAGCGACGACCACTGGATAACCTTCGTCTGCAAGAACGGAACCTGGGCGTCGCAGTTCGACTCCCCCAGCCCCAGCGACACCGAAATCCTCAACAAAGCCGCCGAACTCTAGACGACCCACCACCCCGCCTGCCCTGCTCCCACCTGACCGAACCGACTCGATCCACAGGAACGGCCTATTTGAGAGAATACGTCCAATCAGCCAATAAGGGAGCAGCTGATGCCCGACGAGCAGACCGAAACATCTCAGAGTGCGCCTAGCGGTGTCCGATTCAAGGGCCGCCTCACAAAGGGGTGCAGGACCTTGGTAGCGGCACTGGCGGTGGTACTGGTAGTGATCAGCGGGTTCGTCTACTGGGTGTTGGCCACCCTGAACCCGGACATCGGTCTCGGCGGTCTGCAAGCCAGGACCGTGGCCTACTCAGCGTCCCACCACCTCTACTGGAACTCCGCAGTGAAATCAGCGAAGGTCTCCCGCGCTTACGCCGACCCCACCTCTGGTCCTATCGCACAGGTCAACGCCCGCCTCAAGGATGAAACCAGCGTGGACCAGGCTGCCGAGCTCCTGGCCTCCACCCACCGCAAGGCCGACAGTAGCCAGGTACCACTCAGCGTCACCTTGTCCTGGCATCTCAACGGTACAGACATCTCGGTCAATTTCAGCTGCGACGACAGCCCTGACAATATCCGGGCCAGCACACAACGAGAGCTGAGCCCCGTGGGCAAGGCCAAGTCCGTCACCCGAGGCGAACCTGACGGCTCCATTCACGCCGACTACGGAACAGTCGACGCCGCTCCCGCGTCTATCACAGAGCCAACCAGCCCCAAGTCCTACAAGACATTCACCCTCAACAACTGGAACGTCACCTACTCCCCCACCAAAGACGGCTCCTACTCCAACCCACCTGTCACCCGCGTCATCGCCGCCGCCAGGCAGGCCAGCCCCGCCGGCACCATCGAGCTCAGCGGTAACACCCTGTCCGTCACCGGCCTGGTCACCGACGAGCGCAAAGGCCTCACCCCCGAGGCAGCAGCACCCGTCGTCCACGCCGTCGCCGACTGCCGCATCGCAGGACTGAACACGCTCCAGCTCAACGGCAAGGTGCAAAGAGGCCTCTCCAGCGACAACGACTACTGGCTGAGCTTCACCTGCAAGGACGGTACTTGGACACCCCAGCATGGCGGTAACACTGGCCATGACGAGGCCGCCATCCTCCAGAAGGCTGCGGAGCTGTAGGCGGCCTCGTCATCTGAAGTCCCCGCACCCGCGCCGTCGTGCAGTGAGATTCTGACGTCGCGGTCGTACCTTATGTCGCACGTTCGAGGGGTTGAGGGTACGAACGCGCGGCTTACCCTGCGAACGCACGGTTGAAGGGCGTTGGGCCACCTGTGGGTCACGGAAAGATCTCGAGGTAGGTCATGCCCAGGCCAATTGTGTCCGCAGCGACACCGTGATCCTTGTCACCCGCTGATGTTTCCGGGCCCGCCTCGGTGCGGTTCCTACCGGGGCTTTTCTCCTGTGTGGCATCGCCGTTGTGGGCGGAGGAGAAGCCGTCGTTGACGGAGGAATGGCAAGGGGGAACCGCGTCCGAATGCCGGGCGCTGCGCCGTCAGAAGATCACGAACAGGTCGCAGTTGAAGTCTCCAGTTGAGTAGCATCCACAGTGCTGGCAGTCGTGGGTGCCTCTGCGCCGGGCTCGCGCGTCGGCGTTGTCGCCGACCCCGAGGTCGCGTGTCCACAGCCTCGGCAATCGGCGCCTTCCTCAGTGATAATCCCGATCCTCCACCGCAAGGAGCCTGACATGTCCGCCTACGTCCGCTACTACCGGCGGCTTCAGGCACTCACTCAGCGCCTGAGCACCTACCTGGACCGGTTGGAGGCTCGCGCCCGGGAGTTCGGCGTCAGCTCGGCCCGCACCGCGATGGAGATGCAGATCACCGACCCGGCCTCCGTCTCAGCTTTCCGCTCGGAGGTCGAGGCCCAGATCATGTTCCTGCACACCAAGGCCCAGCGGGTCTTCGCCAAGCACTTCGCCCCCTTCCTGGACATCGATGCCGACCTGTCCATCGAGGAGGACCGCCAGCTCTCCGCCCGCCTCCAGGACGCGGCCAACCTCGTGGGCGGCTTCGAGGTGCGACTGCGCAACATCATCGAGGAGGTCTTCGCCCCTGGCCGTGCCGAGCAGGCCCGCGAGGAGTGGAACCGGGCCATGACCGACTGGCGCCAGGCCCAGTTCTCCTTCACCTGCGACAAGTGCGGCGACCCGGTGCCGCTGCCCGAGCTCTACCACATGCCGGTGTTCATCACCTGCCCGCGCTGCAAGTCGCGCGTGGCCTTCCAGCCCACCCCGGCCATGGTGGCCGCGCCCACCTGGGCCAAGGAGGTTGCCAAGACCACCTGCTACGCCGAGTGGCAGAAGTCCGAGTCCGAGCAGTCCGCCGAGGAGGGAGTGGGCCTGGCCTTCTTCTACTACGTCGACTACGCCATCGCCCACCACCTCATGATGAACCGTCTGCTGCCCTTCTACGTGCGCTCCGAGGGCGGCCAGGAGGCCCTGCGCCGCGACGTGCGCAACGCTCTGGAGACCCGCACCCACCAGCTGCGCCCCGACGAGGTCTCCCCCCAGTACCACGCCATGGAGTACGTCAACTTCATGGGCGCCCTGGGCCGCTCGGCCCAGATCCTGGGCCAGGAGGGCCTCGACGACCGCCGCCAGCTCATCCTCCAGACGGTGCGCGACATCATGCGCCCCGACGAGCCCCTGGCCCGCTCCATCCTGGACAACACCTTCACCGAGGAGCTGTGGAGCCAGCAGGCCCACGCCGCCGACCAGCTCTCCTGCGAGGTGCCCCGCTAGCGTTCCTACCCCCCCATCCGCCCGGCCCGACGCCGTTCGACACCATTCCCGAAAGGACCACCATGGTCGGCTTCCGCAAGAAGTCCCAAGACAGCTCCTCCCCCTCCTGGTCATCCGCTGCCAGGGCGGACGGGCGAGCAGGCGCCGCCTCCTCCGGCGCTGCCCAGCGCACCCGCGCGGGGCGCAACGAGCCCATTGCCCGCACCGGCAAAGGACGACGAGGCCCGGCCGCCGGCCGCCGCGGCTACAAGACCTCCGAGCAGATGGACTCGCGGTGCCTGACCCTGGCCGAATCGGCCTCCAGTGTCCTGGGCCGCTCCCTGGACCAGGCGCTGGGGCGACTCCCGGACGGTCCTGGTGGCCCCACCGCCTCCGCAGGCCCCGCCGGACCAGCCGGGCCTGCGGGATCGGCCAGGGGGAACTGGCCCGACGCCGTCGGCGCCCCGGGCTCGACTAGGGGCCGGGGGGCATCTGCGGGTAGCGTGCGCAGCGCACAGGTTGGTGCCGGCCAGGTCGACACGGTCGCGGACATCGCCTCCGACATCGAGTTCTGACGGCTCGTCCTGTGCCACCACCGGCCCTGAGCCGGACAACCAGTCGCGCCGCACACCCCAGGCGGCGCCATCCGCACCGAACCCGCACCACGCCCCGTACCGGGAAGGAGGCGAGAGATCCCATGAGCGCGCAACCGGCTCTGACTCTGGACAGGGTGGAGACCTGGCTGTCCCGGCACGGTATCGCCGCCGGCCCCGAGGAGGACGGCGCCGTCTTCATGGGCTTCCCGGGCTGCGACATCGGCGTCTACCTCCACGACGAGGAGGCCGCCCTCGTCGTGGCCGGCATGTGGCGCGGACGCCCGGAAGCCGAGCGCCTCGATGAGATGCGCGCCTTCATCGACGCCCAGCACCGCTCCACCTACGGCCCGGACCTGGCCGTCACCCCCGCCCATGACCCGCGCCTGCTTCTGCTGAGCACCCAGATGGTGGCCTACGTCGGTGCGGGCATGAGCGAGGCCCAGCTCGACGCCTTCATGGACATGGGTCTGGGCATGACCCGCGCCTTCTTCTCCGCCGTGGAGGAGCGCTTCCCCGAGCTCGTCACCTGGGAGGAGGACTGATGGCCTGGTGGAATCAGCCGGAGGGGTCGGTGACCCCGACCGTGACCCTCAGGCGGCTCGCCGCCTGGATGGCCGCGCGCGGTCACCGCTACGACATCGACCTGTCCGAGGGAGTGGTGCGCTCCTCGATGTCTGGATTCGACTACGTGCTCATGGTGGTCGACCGCCGGATCCTCGTCGTGCGCGCCCACCACCGGCTCGCCGCCGCCCTCCCGGGAGCCGCGGCGCTCTCGCGGGTGCGCGCCGTGGCCCAGGAGGTCTCCAGCGGCCGGCTCATCCCCGCCCTCTACACCGAGGTCGACGACGCCGGCCTGGCCCTGTGCGCCGAGGCTCTCACCAACATCGGGGTCGGGCTCGACGACGCCCAGCTCGCCGGCACCATGGACTTCATCCTCGAGGGCATCGACGGCGCCCTGCGCGAGGTCCTCAGCCTTCTTGCGGCCGAAGATGCCGATGCCGACGAGTGGCCCGCCGTCGGGCCGGAGGCTGAGACCGAGGTCGAACCCGAGCCCCAGGCCGAGAGCGAGCCGGAGACTGAGACTGACGGTGAGGGCGACCGGGTGACCGTCATCGCCCTGCCCGATGCGCCCCAGCCCATCCGGCCCACCGGTGACACCGGTACTGCCGCGGCGACGGGAGGGGAGCCGGTGCGCGAGAGCGCGCAGACACCTGCGGGTGCGATGGTCGAGGGCGTGCCCGCTGACATGTCGGATGCGACGGTGGAGATGGCGGCCGTCGTCGTCGACGGGCCGGGCTCCGGTGCCCTGGGTGATACTGAGGGCGGAACCGGGGTTGAGACAACCGACACCTCCAAGCCCCTGCTCGTGTCCTAGCACGCGCGGGTCTCGCGGACCCGGCGCTGCGGCACCCGCTGGAAACACTGGAGTGGCGGGAGTCGCCGTCGGGGTGCCCGGTCCTGGAGCCGGCCGGTCCGGACGTTGCTCCGGCTTCAGACATGCCCCGCGGCCGAGTTGCCGCTGGCCGTTGCAGTAGCGGATTCTATAACTGTTCGGTAACACTGGACGTCGGACAACCGCCCTCTGGACGAAAGGAGCCCGATATGCCCATGCCACCGTTCACCGGTGAGCGGTGCGGGACGACGCTCCTCCCACGGCGTCCCTGGGGTGCGCGGATCGCATTCCGTGCGTTCTTGCAGCACACGGTGGAAGCCTTCGCCTCATGACGGTGCAACGTCAGGCTCCGCCCGGAAGGACAGACTCCATGACCACACGCGAAGACATCCTCGAGCGTCTGGCCTACGCCGATGCCCTCGGTCACGGCCCCCAGACTTCGGCCCTCATCGCGGAGGCCGTCAGCTGGGCGGACGCACTGGGTGATGAGGATCTGCGGATCGCCGCCCGGCTGGCTCTGACCGAGGCCTACCAGCAGGGCAACGAGGCATGGAAGGCGCTGTCGCCCTTCGCGTGGAACCTCGGCCGCTACCAGCGCCACCCCGAGGCCTTCGACAGCGCCCAGGTACGCACCCTGCACTGGCACTTCAAGTGGGCGGTGGCCGTGGCCGGCGCCAACCCCAAGGTCTCCAAGGACAAGGTGCGCCAGCTCGAGGCCAGCCTCGAGGAGTTCTACCGCGCCGAGGGCGCCTCCATGCACGTCGTTCACGGCGAGCGCGCCTCGGTCGCCGGCCTGCTGGGACTCGAGGAGGAGGCCGCCGAGGAGCTGGCCGCCTGGCGGGCCACCCACCGCGACGAGAACGCCGACTGCGAGGGCTGCGACCCGATGCGCCAGGTCGCCTTCGCCTACCGCACCGAGGCCTGGGAGCTGGCCGTGGCCACCGCTGTGCCTGTGCTGACCGGCGTTGTCAGTGCTCCGTGCAGCCCCAGACCACGCAGTCCCTCGTGCTGCTGCCCCTGCTGGCCTCCGGTCGGCCCCGGGCGGCCTGGGAGGCGCACCTGCGCTCCTACCGGGAGATCCGCCGCAGCCCCAAGGCCCTCATCTCCCTGGCCTACCACCTGGAGTACCTGGCCCTCGTGGGGCGGGTGGACCGGGGCCTGGAGATCCTGCGCCGTCACCTGTCCTGGCTGGCCCAGGCCGAGTCCGCCTACGTGCTGCTGTCGGCCCTGCGCGGCATGAGCCTGGTGCTGCGTGAGGCGGAGCGGGCCGGCCGCGGTGAGGAGGCCATCGGCGTCGAGGTCCCTGCCGCCGACCTGTGGTACCCGCTGCCGGGGCTGGAGGCCTCCACTCCTATCGCACGCGTCTACGCCGAGATGACCGGCTGGGCCCGGCGCCTGGCCCAGCAGTTCGATATGCGCAACGGCAACTCCACCATCTCCGACCACCTGGAGCGCTCCCTGGCCCGGGCCGCCTTCGACGCCGCCCCCGGCGCGGTGCACGGGCTGGGCGTGGAGGTCGACCTCCTGGAGCCCTCCGAGGAGCTGCCCGAGCCGGCCCAGACGAGCCTGACCGTGGACGAGGACGGCGCCGCACCCGACGTCGCCTCCCTCCTGGGTCTCGTGACCGACGACAACGGCCTGGTCCAGGAGCACGCCCCCCGCACGACGTCGCCGAGCCAGGAGGCGGCGGGCCGACGCGCCCGTGCCGGACGCACCGCCACCAGCCACCAAGGGGGCGACGAGCCCTTCCCCCTGGTGGACCTCGTGCGGCCCCGACCGGTGCGCAACGGGGAGGAGGCGGTGCGCCGCTATGTCGACCACCGCCGTACCATCGGCTCCTCGACGATGGACTACTGGTACGTCGTCGACCAGGTGGCCACCCGCGACCTGCTGCCCCCGATCGGTGAGGAGATCCCGGGCCTGGAGTACCACACCGGACTGCTGCGCGCCACCGCCATGACCTGCCGCACCGAGATGGACGAGGCCATCGCCGAGCGTCTGCGGATCCGCCCCCTCATCGAGCTGGCCTTCGGGCCGCCGGGCGCCCACTACGTGGACCTGCTCAACCTCGACAACGAGATCACCGCCGACTCCATCGCCGAGCGCTCCCAGGATCCCGAGCGCGACCGGCGCCTGCAGCGGGCCACCTCCCTCATCGGGCAGATCGAGGCCCAGGTCGAGGACCTGGTGTCCACCGAGCTGCTCGACCCCAGGGGCACCGACTCCCTCGTCCTGGCCGCCGACGCCCTGCTCGTGGGGGCCTCGGTCCTCACCGACCTGCACGCCAAGGACGAGGCGCTCGGGGCGATCCAGGTCGTCGCCCGCGCCGCCGACGCCGTCCCCGAGGACCGCCACGCCGAGCGGATGGACGACATCCTCGACATGGCCCGGGCCGAGGTCCTGGCCGAGTGCGGTGACGTCTACGACGGCTGCCTCCTGGCCGAGGAGGTCATGCGCCGCCACGAGAAGGTCTCCCCGGTCCTGGCGGCCCGCGGTCGGCGCCTGCTGGGCATCTCCTCGATGGAGGTGGGCCAGTTCGACGAGGCCATCGCCCAGTTCCGCGAGCAGGCCAACATCATGCTGGCCGCTGGCATCACCCTGTACGCCGTGGCCTCCCTGCTGTCCCTGGGCTCGGCGCTGGAGGCCTCCGAGCGCTACCTGGAGAGCGCCGAGATCCTGGAGTCCGCGCTGTCCCTGGCCCAGCGCTCCGGGGCCGAGAGCATCGCCCTGTACCTGCACCGGCTCCTGGCCCAGACCGGCATGGCCATGGGCGAGGAGGAGAGCGTCGCCGAGCACTCGCTGGCCGCCGCCCGGATACTGCAGGACCAGGGGCGCCGGGCGCTGGCGGCGGAGTACCTCTCGCACGCGGCGATGGCCGCCTCCAACCTCAAGGACAATGTGCGCGCCGCCGCCCTGTTCCGCCAGGCCGCCGACCTGGAGGACACCCGCACCGACCAGGGTTGCCTGGACCGGGGGCGGGCGCTGCGCCGCTCGGCCAGGGCGCTGGTGGACGACCTCACCCTGCCCATGGCCCGGGGGCGGCTCGACGAGGCCCGCGAGATCATGGAGGAGGCCCGCCAGGCCTTCGCCGGCGTGGCCGACACCGAGGGCTACTCCTCGGCCTGGGAGATCGGCGACTGGCACGACGACATGGCCTGGATCCTGTGGCGCACCGGCCAGAACTGGCAGGCCGTCCAGCACTGCGAGTCCGCCTACGACGGCTACATGGACACCGAGGACCGCGACTCGGCCTCGCGCGCCCTGTGCATGCTGGCCCGCCTGCACGCCGAGCGCGGTGAGCGCGACGAGGCCCTGGCCGCCTGCGCGCGCGTGCGCGATCTGCTCGGTGAGCCGCACTGGGACGGTCACGACGCCCTGGAGTTCGTGGCCTCCATCGAGGAGACGTTGCGCTGATCCCGGGGCGCGGTTCCTGGCCCGCGATGCAGCCCCTCCCTGGCCCGTGGCCGGGGACGTTCGACGCCGCCGCGGGCGTGTTGTTCCGGGCGGGGGCGTTCGACGCCGTCGGGGACAGGAATCCTGCACCCGAACGCGCAGGATGCCCCCGTTGAGTGGGGAATGTCCCCGTCGGCGGGTGCGGAGTGCGAGATTCCGCCCCGTGTGAATCGGGTGACGGTGGCCGACGCGCAAGGAATGATAAGCCTTGGGCACCACGACCCCTCGACGACCCTCCCGGGAGGCACCCCTTGGCCATCGCAGTCTCACACCGATTCGTACCCAGCGGCGACCTGCCCGTGGAGGCGGGGCGCTATCGACTCGTGGCGTCAGGGGCCTGCCCGTGGTGCCGCCGCGTCCTCATCGCCCGGCGCCTGCTGGGCCTGACCGAGGCGATCCCCGTGTCCTGGACCTACGGCAAGGGGTGCGGACGGGTACTGGGGGCTGACCGGTCCCGACGGCGAGCCCGGCGTCGACCCGGAGCTCGGCGCCCGCTCGCTGGCCGATGTCTACGCGAAGACCCCCGGCTACGAGCCTCCCCCCACCGTCCCGGCCCTGGTGGACACCACCACCGGCGAGGTCGTCAGCGACGACTCCGGCGACCTGCTCTTCGACCTGTCCACCGCCTGGTGGGACCTCCACCGCGAGGGCGCCCCGGACCTCTACCCGCTCAACCGCCGTAACTCCACCGACGCCTGGGACAAGTGGATCGGCTCGCAGATCAACGTCGGCCACGCGGTGGCCACCCACTCCCAGGACCCGGAGAAGGCCGCGGCGGCGGCCAACGGCGTCCTCGTGGGCTTCGACGTCATCGACACCCTCCTGGCCCGGGCCACCCGGATGGAGGCCTCCCGCGAGGACGGCCTGACGATGCTCGACGGGCCGGCCCTGTCCGCCGTCGTCGCCATCGGGCAGTACCTGTGCGGCGACAAGCCCACCGGCAGCGACATCCGCCTGTTCACCACTGTCCAGTCCTACGAGTACGGCGGGCGCCAGCACTACCGGTGGCGAGGCGCCGTCCATCTCCTTCTGGCCGGCGCTGGCCCGCTGGTTCCGCGCCCTGGAGGGTCGCTCGGGCTGGGTGGGGCCGGAGGAGCGCAGCGCCCTGGGCTGCCTGACGCTGCTGCGGCCGCCGAGGCCCGTTTTCGCGCTCGCCGTACCCCACGAGCCTCAGGTGGCGTTCGTCCTCGCTCAAGCGAGGACGAACGCCACCTGAGGCTGATGGTAAGGATCGAGGGTCAGCCCATGGACCCCCGGAAGACGGCGGAGTGGTAGGCGGCCCCCAGGTCGACAACGACCTTGACGTTCCCCCGCCCTTCAGCGGGCACGACGAAGGCCCTGTCGACGCTCACCGACTCACCTGCAGCCAGCTTGGCGGGCACTCGCTTTGAAGCCGAGGGGACCTCATTGGCAGGTGTTCCATCGCCCTCGCCGTAGGCTGGCCGAGGTCGTGAAACCGCTCAGAGAGATCTCGGTTCCCGAGTCCCGTTCGTCAGCGTGACTGGAACGACGATCCCGGAACCAGCCACCTCGCCGGGCCCGCCGGTGAGCTCCTCGATCCGGGGCTGTCCCAGGGAGATGGACACGCCATCAACAACATTGACCGTCTCGCCCAAAGAAACCTCACCGTACTGGTCCTTCGAGAGGTCTCCATTCTTCACGGCGTTTGGATCAATGCCCGAGGAGTCCGGTGTCGCGGCTGTTGAGGCGGTATCCTCCGGCGGCTTGGTCTCCGTCGGCTCCGGGGTCTCGGCCGGTGGGCTGCTGGGGGGCGGCTGATGAGGGCGAAGGGGTAGGGGTAGGAGTAGGAGTAGACGAGCTGCTGGCACTCGCACTCGCACTCGCGCTCGCGCTCGCGCTCGCACTTGCCCTGGTGGACGCGGATGCAGATGGTGAGGAAGAAGGACTGGCAGCAGTGCTGCCGGTGGACTTTCCGCCTCCGCAAGCGGCCAGTCCCAGTCCCAGTACCAGGGCGGTGGGCAGGATCAGCATCCGAGCGCGTGGCGCATGTCGACGCATGCGACCTGCACCTCGACGGATGATCCGCTCATCGGTACGCGACTCCCGAACCAGGTCCGGCGAAGCGATCTCAGTCGATGTCATTGATCATCACCACCATCCGTGCTGGTTGTTGTTCCAGCCGTCATGGTCACCGTTTCTTTCGTCCCAGCCGTGCTGATCCTCCTCGTCATTCCAGTCGTCTTCAGGATCACCCCAGTCGTTCTTGTCGTCATTCTTCCCTTTTTCTTCCTCCGGCTTTTTACCCTCGTTCTTGTCCTCCTTCTTGTCCCCCTTCTTGTCCCCCTTCTTGTCCCCCTTCTTGTCCTCTTTCTTGTCGCCTTTCAGTGAGAAGCGAACGAGACCTTGCTGAGGAATTCCGTTGACGGCTACGAACTCACCGCCGTAAATGAGGTAGTCATCATTTCCCTCAACGGTCCAGGTGGCCTGTTTGGAGGCGGTGTACTCGCCATTCGCGAAACCGGGAAGAAACTCGTTGTACTGGGTGGGGGCGGGGTGACCAGCAAAATCAGTGTAGCCTATGGCGGTATTGTTTCCCACTGTGCCGGTGGCGGTGCTGGAGTAGGCGACAGCGTGATAGTAGACCCCTTCTTGTGCGCGATCGGGGACGCCGCCGATATTGGAGCAGTCGTGGGTGTGGCTGGAGACGTAGATGACGTCGTTGGTGGGCAGTACGTCGTAGGAGTCTCCGTGGCAGTCGGCCATAAGGTTGATGTCCCCGGTGCTCCAGTCTGCGCGAAACATCCCCTCGAACAAGCCCTCCATGGAGTAGGCGGCGCCATAGAGCCCCTTGGAGTCCGACTTCATGCTCATGATGCCGGACATCGAGCCTGCGTTTTTGATGTCCTTGGTGAGGTTGGTGTGCCGCAACGCCCCGTCCTTCTCCAGGATGGCCATGCCGTAGGCGTCGGAAGACCCCTCGACGGTCTTGAAAGAGCCTCCGATGGCTACTGCCGACCCGTCGGCTGCGACGGTGATGGTCCGAACCTCGGACTCGTCATCGACCCGGGGGGCGAAGCTGGTCACCTGCTGGGTCTTCAGGTCAAGAGCCGCGGCGCGTAGCCGTTCCTGGTCGTTGACCTGCGTGAAGAGTCCGGCCATGTAAAGGGTGGAACCGTCAGGAGACAGCTCAAGATCCCGCACCGTCCCGTTGGGCGATACCGCACCACCGGGAGTGCCGCCATTCAGCGGCTTGTACTGGCCGGCGGTGTCCACTGCGGCCAGGCGGGAGGCGGGCTGGCCGTTAACCGAGGTGAACTTCCCCCCCGATATACAGGGTGGAGCCGTCAGGAGACGCCTCGATCGCATTGGCTGCGGCGTTGAGTTGCGGTGCCCAGTCCAGCATCTCGCCCGTGGTGATGTCGTAGGCCATCGCGTTGGACCGTGGTGACTCGTTCTGCTTGTCGGCAGATCCCGCCGGACGGGCCTGATCGAACTCACCGACGACGTAGACAACATTACCGACAATCGTTTGATCCCAGACGACGCCGTTGATCTGGGCGGTAGGCAGGGGCTGGGGGGAGGCGAGAGCCGTCTGCCCCTGAGCTGCGATGGCCTGAGGGGTGAGTCCCGGGGTGGCGAGCGCACCGAGAGCAAGGGGAAGAGTGGCGAGAGCCACTCCTACACTGGAGATAGTACGGGGAAGAAGGCGCAAGAGTTCTCCGTTTCCTGTGGTGTGAGGAGACAAGGCTTGCTGACAAGGCGGGGTAGGTAGTCGGTGGCCTGGGTAAGTCCAAGCAGCTGCCGTCTAGGAGTGGTCCTCGAAGCGTATCGCCGGTAGAACTGCGATACAGAACCTTGCTACAAACCGGTTTCGTCCTGTGATGGAAGCGTTATCAACCGTAAGGTTATTGCGGCGACGGCACCTTTGCAATGGGGCAAAGGCCCCAACTTCGCGATCCTCGTGATGGGACGACGGCCCAGGCCCCACACCTTCGCTTGACACCAATCAGTGTTCAAGTATATGTAGAATATGGCTATCGTCCGTTGAGGTGGCGTTTTTATTTAAGAAGGTTTCATGATGATTGGGAGTCCCCGCGCGCCCGGCTTCCCGTGCTCGGGCGGTGCTCCCTACGGCCGGGCGGTGAGGACCGGGTTGTACAGGAGCCGGTTGGGCGTCATCGGGCACTCCTCGCCCACGGCCATCGGCGCGATGAGCCGGTCGGCCCGCAGGTCCTCCAGGCGCGCCACCACGCGGTCGCGCAGCGTCCACGGGTCGATGGTGTTGAGGTAGATCTTCGTGCCGCCCTCGAAGCCCGCCAGGGTCGACACCCGCCACTTGAGCGTGATGTGCCAGGGCATGGGCTGGTCCACGTCGAGCGGCTTGTGGTGCCACTCCTCGTTGCTGGGCACGTCCGCGCCCGTGGCCGCGTGCAGGGCGTGCACCAGGTCGGCGACGGCGTCGACCTCCTCGCGGCTCATGAGCCACGGCTCGGCAACGGCCGACGTCGAGTACACCTCCAGCGTCGGGTAGCGGTGCCCGAACCCGGCGAAGGCCACCGCGTGCTCGTTGCTCGCCACCAGCAGGCCCTGGTAGGCGGCGTAGTCCACCGCCATCTCGTTGTACAGGGTTGGGGTTGGCCCGCACCTTCTGCAGCTCCAGGCTGGCTGGTCACGCCGCGCTCGTCGATGCCGACCAGCCTGCTTGTGCAGGTGGTCGAAAGCTCGCCCCGGCCGGGCGCAGCCAGTTCTGGAAGACGGCCACGTAGCGCACCCACCGATTGGCCTCGTACAGGCTGTGCATCGCGTGGATCGACAGGCGAGTGTAGGGCGCGGTGCTCGGCCACGCTCAGCGTCCCCGAGCCGGCCAGGCCCGCGTTGTCGACGGCGTCGTCGGTGAAGTGGCGCCGACCGATGATGACGTCGTGGCCCCCGGCGAAGAATGCCGCCAGGAAGGTGCGACGGGCCCGTTCGTTCATCGAGTCCCAGGAGTCCGGGTCCGCGCCCGCGGCCGCCGCCTGGTGCGCGCCACCCGCTCCACGTGCTCGACGCCGGCCGGCTCGGCCAGGTAGGCCTCCATGCGCTCGCGGGCGGCGTCGGGGATCTCGTAGCCGTGGTTGATGTGCCAGTAGTCGAAGGAGAGGATCTCGAAGAGGTTGGGCACCCGCCGGAACTCGGCCACCGTGTCGAACAGGGCGGAGGCGGTCACGGCGTCGAGGCGCTCAAAGCCGCCGTCCTCCCGGCGCACGAGGCGCGCCTTCTCCGGGGGCGTCTCCAGGTAGCGCGCCGAGCAGAAGGCGCAGCTGTGGGTGCGGTCGGCCTCCTCCAGTGGGCGGACCTCCGCCACCGGGTGCGAGATGGGCCGGTTGGCGCGTCCCGGCACGGTCCACACCTCGGTCCCGGTGAAGGGGCTGATCTGCTTGACCGTCCCGTCGGCCAGGCGCGTGAGTGGTTCGGCGGAGGGGGAGTACGGCATGAGCATGCCCCCATTGTGACGCCTTGCGACGCTCCCGCGCGCCCGGCGGTCCCGATGGCGGGCCCGGCCGTCCGAGGTCGGGGTAGTCTCACTGGCTCGTGCGGACCTGCGCCGGGCCCGGCCCTGCGCCCCGCACCTCCCGCACCCCTGCACCCGACTGGAGACAAGGAGACGATATGGCCGAGGTCTTCACCTCCCTGCTGCTCATCGTCGCGGTGGCCTTCGTGGCGCCGCTGATCTCCTGGACCATCCCCAAGCGGCTCGTGCCCGAGGTCGTCCTCCTCATCCTGGGTGGAATGCTCATCGGCCCCCACGGCCTGGGGCTGGCCGTCGAGGACTCCTCGATCGAGCTGCTGCGCGAGCTCGGCGTCGCCTTCCTCTTCCTCATGGCCGGCTACGAGATCGACGTCAACGAGTGCGCGGGGCGGGCGGACGCCACGCCGCCGTCGCCTGGCTGCTCTCGCTGGGGCTGGCCTTCGGCGCCGTCAGCGTCATCGGGGTGACCGGAGGGGCGGCGTCGGCCAACGGCATCGCCATCGCCACCGCCATGACCTCCACGGCCATCGGCACGATCCTGCCGATCCTGCGCGACCGCGGCCTGCTGCCCACAGCGGTGGGCGCCTCGATCCTCAACCACGGCGCCGTCGGCGAGGTGGGGCCGATCCTCGTCATGGCGCTGCTGCTGGGCTCGCGCTCCACCTGGGCGAGCATGGTGATCCTGGGCGTCTTCCTCATCATCACCCTGCTCATCGTCCGCTTCACCAGCCGCGTCAAGCGCGTGGGGCGCCGCCTGGTCGAGGCCATCCACCTGGGGGCCTCGACGACGGCGCAGACCACCATCCGGGCCACCGTCCTGCTCCTGGTGGGGCTGTGCGCGATCGCCGCCATCTTCGACCTCGACGTCGTCCTGGGGGCCTTCGCCGCCGGCTTCGTCCTGCGTCACGCCCTGCCCGAGGGGGACGCCGAGTTCGAGGAGAAGCTCGACGGGCTGGCCTACGGGTTCTTCGTCCCGATCTTCTTCGTCACCTCCGGCATGGGCATCGAGGCCGGACTCGACGGCGGGGACCTGGTCAACCTGCTGGCCTTCTTCGTGCTGCTGGTGCTCGTACGGGGAGTGCCGGTGTGGCTGGCCTCCCGGGCGGAGCGGCGCAGGGACGGCTCGTCCGCCTACTCGATGCGCCAGAGCCTCCAGATCGCCGTCTACTCGACGACGGCCCTGCCCATCATCGTGGCCGTCACCCAGGTGGCGGTCAGCGCCGAGGCCATGTCGACCTCCTTCGCCTCCACCCTCGTGCTGGCCGGGGTGCTGTCGGTGCTCGTCCTGCCTGCCGCCGGGCTGGCGCTGGGCCACCGGAGCGACCACGTTCCGGCCAACGAGGTGATGCGCGTCGTCCAGGGGCCGGCCGCCCCCGACGGACGCACCCCCGAGGAGGCCACGGTCCCGGTCGGCGAGCAGGTCTCGGAGCCGCGCCGACCGGCGTCGCCGCCTGGCGGCATCAGGCTGCCGGTGGGGGAGCGCGCCCCGGCGACGGGAGTGAGGCGGCCGACGCAGCCCGACCTGGTGGGTCTGCCCGACCTGCGCGAGCAGGCGACACCGACGATGGCGCGCCTGGCCGAGCTGGGGATGCACGCCCGGGGACTGTCGCTGGAGGAGTCGCACCGCCTGGCCGCCCGCCTGGCCGAGATCGAGCAGGATCACGCCCTGTGGCGCGAGCGCTGGCACCACCTGCGCAGACACGGCGGCACCTCCCGGGCGGCCCGGCGTCGTCGGCCCCGCGGCGAGTAGACGGCGCTCTCGCCGACGGGGGCATCTCACGCGGTCGGGGACGTTCCACTCCAGCGGGGGACATGTTGCGCCGTCGGGGACAGGATTCCTGTTCCCGACGGCGTCGAAGGTCCCCACCGGGCGAGTTTTGTCCCCGACCGTGCAGGATGCCTCCCGGCGATTCCTGGTGGGGCGGCTCCCCGATCAGCTGGACGAGGCCAGTGCCCCGGTGCTCGCGGTGCTCACGATGGCCATCGTCACGGCCTCCACGGCCCGCTGCACCGCACGCCCCACGGGGTTCTCGCCCGCGATCTCCTTGATCCGGCGCTTGAGCTCGCCGCGGCTGAGACCGGTCTCCTGCTGCGGCAGGACGACCTGCGCAACACCGAGCGCCTGCAGGATCGACAGCAGGGCGATGTCGGCGCCGGTCGGTGGCTGCACCCCGCGCAGGGCGCCGTCGATGCGCGCCCGCAGCTGCCGCTCGGGGACGGGGTCGAGCGTGGGGTAGCTGGGGTTCAGCGAGCCGAACAGCCCGCCGGTGTGGATGCGCACCACCCCGGCCGCCTCCAAGGACTCGGCGATGTGACGGGTGGGGTTGAGCTTGCCCAGGCCACCAGGGAGGAGAATCGCTTGCCGTCCTTGGTAGGCAGGATCTCCAGGGCCCGGTCCAGCACGGGGTTCCCGGTCGGCTCGGAGCTGACGATGTAGATGCGGGGGCTGCGCTCCTCGGTCAGGCTGATGCGGCCGGCCAGCAGCAGGTCGGTGAGCAGCGCGCCGGTGAGCCCGTAGACCGGGTATGTCATGCGGCTCTCCGGCTTCCCGGAGTCCTTGGTCAGCAGCAGGAACAGCTCTTCACAGATCAGCATCGCATTCATGACTCCAGTACAACCCGCCGTGATCGGAATGTGATCCCTCTGGGGTGCGAGATCCGGGTCCGACCCGGCTCCTCCTCAAGGGGGATGCGTCGGCCCTCCCGACCGTACCGCCGCCCCGACCGTGCCTCGGTCGGTCCCTCACCGGGTTCCCCACCACACTCCCGCGTGACCGGGTGCGGGACCGGGACCGTTCGCGCTGGGCGTGCGATCGGTGGCCGGATGGCGCCCGAACGTGTCGTACCCCGTGTTTAACCTGGGGCCATGGCTCGCGCGATTCGGCATGACGACTGGCCGGTGGAGCTCACTGATGACCAGATCATCAGCCGGGTCGGCCACCGGGCCTTTCAGCGCGGCTTGGACTACGCGCGCAAAGGGCGGGTGCGCGGCGTCGGCGTCGCCGGGGACGGGGACATCATCAGCGCCCAGTCCAAGGGCTCGGGCGCGCGTACCTACCAGACCATGGTCTTCCGCAAGCAGAGCGCAGGCAGCGCCCCGGCGTCCTGGGCCGGCACCTGCTCGTGCCCGGTGGGCAGCAACTGCAAGCACGTGGCCGCCCTGCTCATCACCGCGCGCACCCTGGCGCAGGCCGAGCCCGACGCCGCCGCCCCCGCCGGCCGTCTCGCCCCCTGGGAGGGCCGACTGGCCGACCTGCTGCAGGTGGAGCGTGCCCCGCGCCGTCGGATGGCCCTGGAGATCATCGACGACCCCGGCAGCATGTGGGGCACCCCTGCCGGCCTGTCCATGCTGCCGCTCATCGAGGGCAAGCGCGGCTGGAACCGGCAGGGCGCCGCCTGGAGCCAGATCGCCACCGGTGGCCTCGACGACGTCGACCCCGACGTCATGGGCGTCCTGCGTGAGCTGGCCGGCATGGCCGGTGGCCACGGCTTCTACTACGCCGACGACCGCGTCTGCCTGACGACCGCGCCCGCCCGCGTCTGGGACGTGCTGCGCCGCGGGGTGGCGGCCGGCCTGATCCTCACCACCGCCCAGCGCCACGGCATGCCCGTCCACCTCGCCGAGGGGCTGCGCGGCGGCGTCCACCTCACCCGCCAGGAGGACGGCGGCGTCGCCATCACCCCCGCTCTGGAGATCGACGACGTCGAGGAGTGCGCCGCCTGCAGGTCCCCGGACTGCGCCTGAGCCTCTCCCTCATGCCGATCGGCGACCCCGTCCACGGCTTCTACACGTGGATGCCCGGGCGCGAGCTGCTCCTCATGCCTCTCGAGCCGCGCCCCACCGAGGCCCTCTCCCGGGTGCTGCTGGGCGACGGCGAGGCCATCACCATCCCGGCAGAGGACGTCGAGCGCTTCGAGACCGAGCACCTCGATGCTCTCACCCGGGCGCTGCCGGTCCTGTCCGCCGACGCCTCCATCCGCCTGCCCCGGCCCACGACGCTGCGCGCCGCGCTCGCGGTCCACGTCGATACCGCCGAGCACCACCTGACCACCGAGTGGTCCGTCCGCTACGTCGGTGAGGACGGCGAGGCCCGGCACAGGCATGTCCTGCCCGACCTGTCCGCGGCGGCCGAGGGCCGAATCGAGGGCGAGACCGCCGGCCGCGACCTCGCGGGGGAGACCCGCCTGGCCCGCGAGGTCCTCAACCGCTTGCTGCCCCTGGCCGGCCGGCACCCGGCCCTCTGGCAGCCCCTGGACCTGCGCGGCATGGCCACGGCCCGCTTCATGACCGAGACGCTTCCGGTCCTGTGCGAGCTGGAGGCCTTCGACGTCGAGGTCGACGACGACGTCCCCGACTACCGCGAGGCCGACGCCGCCCCCGTCATCACCACCAGCGTCAGCGACGACGAGGACCGCCCCGACTGGTTCTCCCTGTCCGTGCGCGTCCACGTGGGCCAGGAGGAGATCCCCATCGGTCAGCTCATGGCGGCCGTGGCCACCGGTGAGCCCGAGGTGCTCCTGGAGTCGGGCACATGGGTGAGCATCGACCGACCGGAGATCGAGGCCCTGGCCCGCCTCATGGAGGAGGGCCGCGAGCTGGCCGACCCGCAGGCGCACGGCGAGCTGCGGGTCAGCGCCCTGCACGCCGGCTACTACGAGGTCCTGGAGTCCCTCGGCGTCATCGGGCGAGCCACGGCCCGCTGGAAGGAGCGGGTCGGGCGGCTGCTGGAGCGGGCGCGCGCCGCCGAGGCCGCGGCCGAGCACGCTGATGGGCGGTCTGCCGGAGGCGGCAACGCGGGTGGTGCCGGTGAGGGAGCCGACGGGGTGCCCGTGCCCGAGGGGATACTGGCGACACTGCGCCCCTACCAGCTCGAGGGCTACCGGTGGCTGGACTTCCTGCGCCGGGCGGGCCTCGGCGGGGTCCTGGCCGACGACATGGGACTGGGCAAGACCGTCCAGGTGCTCGCCGCCGTCCAAGGCCTCATCGAGCAGCGCGGAGAGGCTCAGGGGCGGGGGCCGGCCGACGTCGGAACCGACTCGGGGGCGCCCCGCGGAACGGGGCGGGTGGCCCGACCAGTGAGCCGACCGGCTCCAGCGACCCCGATGAGCCGGAGGGGACCGGGCCGGTGCTCGTCATCGCGCCGACCTCCGTCGTCGGCTCCTGGGTGGAGCAGGCCGAGCGCTTCTGCCCGGGGCTGCGGGTGCGGGCCGTGAGGCGGACGGCCGCCAAGCGCGAGGAGACCCTGGCCCAGATCGCGGAGGGCTGCGACGTCGTCGTCACCTCCTACACGATCGCGCGACTGTGCGAGGAGGAGTTCATCGCCCAGGACTGGGCCTGGGTGGTGTGCGACGAGGCCCAGTTCGTCAAGAACCACACCTCGGCCACCTACAAGGCCGTGCGGCGGCTGCGGTCGCCGTCGACCATCGCGATCACTGGCACGCCGCTGGAGAACTCGCTCATGGACCTGTGGGCGCTCATGAGCATCGCGGCGCCGGGGCTGCTGCCCGATCCCGAGCGCTTCGGGCAGGTCTACCGCAAGCCGATCGACCGCGGGGACGCCGAGGCGCTGGGGCGACTGCGGCGCAGGATGCGGCCCTTCCTGCTGCGGCGCACCAAGGAGCAGGTGGCCGCGGACCTACCCGCCAAGACCGAGCAGGTCCTGACCGTCGAGCTGGGCGCCAAGCACCGCAAGGCCTACGACCAGCGCCTGGCCCGCGAGCGGCAGAGGATCCTCGGGCTGCTGGAGGAGGACACCGCCCAGTCGCGCTTCATCGCGCTCAAGGCGCTCACCACCCTGCGGCAGATGGCGCTCGACCCGGCGCTCGTCGACGGCGGGGACGGGACCGAGCCCGGGGACATCGACACTGCTGGGAGTGAGGGTGCTGCGGACGCGGGTGGCGGCAGTGGCGAGAGCGAGGCCGGCGGGAAGGGCGGTTCCGGCAGGAAGCCGGCCCGCGGTGCTCGAGGCGCGAAGGGCAAGGCCGTCACCGCCTCCGCGACGGGCCACAGGGGGCCGGGCCGGCGGCCGAGCCCGTCGGCCAAGGTCGAGGTGCTGCTGGAACACCTGGGGCCGATCCTCTCCGAGGGGCACCGTGCCCTCGTCTTCTCCCAGTTCACGCGCTACCTCACCGGTGTGCGCGAGCACCTGGAGGCCACCGGTGTGCGAACCGCCTACATGGACGGCTCCACCCCTGACCGGCAGCGGGTCATCGACGCCTTCCGGGCCGGCCAGGCCGACGTCTTCCTCATCTCCCTCAAGGCCGGCGGCTTCGGGCTCACGCTCACCGAGGCCGACTACGTCTTCCTACTGGATCCGTGGTGGAACCCGCAGGCCGAGGAGCAGGCCGTCGACCGCACCCACCGGATCGGCCAAGACAAGCCGGTCATGGTCTACCGGCTCGTCTCGGCCGACACCATTGAGGAGAAGGTCATGGCCCTCAAGGAGAAGAAGGCCGAGCTCTTCGCCCGGGTCGTCGAGGGCGACGGTGAGGCCGAGACCGGCGGCGAGGGTGCGGCGGGGGCTGCCGGTGCCGCAGGGCCGGGCGGACTCAGTCCGGCGGCCCTGACCGCCGCCGAGATCCGCGAGCTCATCGAGAACTGAGGCTCTCAATACGGCTGGGCGGATCGGCTGAGGCGCAGGTGGTCCCCGATGCCACAGACCCGGGACTGCAGGTGGTCTCCACAGCGCTGACAAGCCCCTGAGCGCACGGGCTCGGAGCAGCCCGATGCTGGTGGTGCGGGCACGGCGCCCGCTGGGGAGCAGCGGTGCGCTGGTCCCCACCAACCAGAGGAGAACCACCATGAGGAGACCCACCAGGACCACCCTGCGCGCTCTGCGCACCGGTGTGATGCTGGTCCGCCAGGGTGACGCGTCAGCGCTGCCGGCTGTCCTGCGGCGCCTGACGTCCAAGGAGGAAGGCATGGCCACCGCCGAGTACGCCATCGGGACCTTGGCGGCCGCGGCCTTCGCCGGCCTGCTGCTGGCGCTCATGCGCTCGGGCAGCCTGAGCGGGGCGTTGCAGTCCATCATCGAGTCGGCGCTCTCGGTGTGATGTGCGGCGTCATCGCAGCAGGTGGGCGCGCTCACCCCCGAGTGGCCCGGGCACCCGGCGGTGGCCGACGTCGCCGCCCGGGTCCCGCTTCCCGCCGGCCTTCCGACCGCGCGGAACCGTATCCCTCACCGTGTCGTCGGCCCCGCCGAGGCCGCGGGGTCGACGACCGGTACGGGTGCATCGGACGAGGAGAGGCAGGGATGGTGACAGCCGAGACGGCACTGTCGCTGCCCGCCGTCGTCCTCGTGCTGCTGATGGTTCTGGCGGCGGTCAGTGCCGGCGTCACCCAGCTGCGGGTGGCCGACGCCGCCCGCACCGCCGCCCGCCAGGCCGCCATCGGCCAGGCCGACTACACCGGGGCCGCCCAGCGCGTGGCCGGTGGGGTGAGCCTCGGCGTCGAGCAGGGCGAGGTCACCTGCGTCACCGCCGCCCGACCCGTCCCCGGTCCGCTGGGTGGGCTGGGCCTGACGGCGCGCGCCCGCGCCTGCGCCTACACCGAACCGAGCAGCCCATGAGCCCCGGGTGGGACGAGCGCGGCTCGGGGACCGTCTACTCGCTCGGCGTCATCGCCGTGCTGCTGGCCGCGGCCGTCGGCATCGCGGGCCTCATCCAGGCCCAGAGCGCCACCGGCCGGGCCCGGGCCGCCGCCGACCTCGCGGCCATCTCCGGTGCCACGGTTCTGTCCTCGGTCATCGCCCCGGGTGACCCCTGTGCCATGGCGCAGCGCGTCGCCGCCGCCAACGGCGCCTCGGTGAGCGCCTGCTCCGTGGCCGGTGAGGATGTCACCGTCAGCGTCGTCGTCCCGACGACGATCCTCGGCCGGCCCCGTCAGGCCACTGCCCATGCCCGAGCCGGCCCCGTCGACGCCCCGCCCGAGCCGTGAACCGGCTCGGGCCTCAGTCCTCGACGGCGACGGTGGCGCCGCCCGCGAACTGGGCCGCGTGGAGGCGCGCGTAGGCGCCGCCCGCCGCGATGAGCTCATCGTGGCTGCCCTGCTCGACGATGTCTCCGTGCTCCATCACCAGGATGGTGTCGGCGTCACGGATCGTCGACAGTCGGTGGGCGATGATGAAGCTCGTGCGGCCCTCGCGCAGCGCGTTCATCGCCTGCTGGACCAGCAGCTCGGTGCGGGTGTCCACCGAGCTGGTGGCCTCATCGAGGATGAGCACGGCAGGGTTGGCCACGAAGGCCCGCGCGATCGTGAGCAGCTGGCGCTCGCCGGCGGAGATGTTCGCGGCGTCCTCCTCCAGGACCGTGTCGTAGCCCTGCGGCAGGGCCTTGATGATGTGGTCGACGAAGCACGCCCTCGCGGCGGCCTCGACCTCCTCATCACTGGCCCCGGGCCGCCCGTAGCGGATGTTCTCGCGGATCGTGCCGGCGAACAGCCACGGATCCTGCAGGACCATACCGGTCCGGCGCCGCACGTCGTAGCGCGTCATGGTGGCGATGTCGCGCCCGTCGATGAGGATGCGTCCCCCGTCGAGCTCGTAGAAGCGCATGAGCAGGTTGACCAGGGTGGTCTTGCCCGCTCCCGTGGGCCCCACGATCGCGACCGTGTGCCCAGGGTCGACCCGCAGCGACAGGTCCCGGATGAGCTCGACCTCCGGGCTGTAGGAGAAGCGCACGTGCTCCATCTCGATGACACCCGGGCCCGCCGGGCTCTTCGGCGAAGCCGCCGCGGCGCTGGCGCCGGCCCCCGCGGTGTCCCCGGCGGCGTCCGTGAACGCGGTGCCCGTGGTGCCCGCAGCGGGCGCGGCACCGGTGCTCCCCGGTGCGACGTCGTCGGGGTGCTCCTCCTCGGCGTCGAGCAGCTCGAAGATCCGCTCGGCGCTCGCGGTCCCGGACTGCACGGCCGTGGCCATGCCGCCGAGCTGGCCCAGGGGCTGGGAGAACTGCTGGGAGTACTGGATGAAGGCCTGCACGTCGCCCAGGCGCAGGGAACCGGAGGCCACCATGGCGCCGCCGACCACCGCGATGGCCACATAGTTGATGTTCCCGATGACCAGCATGATCGGCATCATGATCCCGGAGAGGAACTGGGCGCGCAGCGAGGCCCGGAACAGCTCCTCGTTCTCGGCGGCGAAGGCCTCGCGCACCGAGGCCGTGCGCCCGTAGACCTGCACCAGGGCATGCCCGGAGAAGGACTCCTCCACCCGGGTGTTGATCTTGCCGGTGCGCGCCCACTGGTGGGTGAAGGCCTTCTGCGAGCGCGGCCCGATCACCCCGAAGATCACGCCCATGAGCGGGAACATGATGAGCGCCACCAGCGCCAGCTTCCAGGAGATGGAGAACATCATTCCTAGCACGCCCACCACCGTGAGGATCGCCGTCAGGGCGCCGGACAGGGACTGCTGGAGGGTGTTGGTGACGTTGTCGACGTCGTTGGTCAGGCGGCTGAGCAGCTCACCGCGCTGAACGGTGTCGAAGTAGCTCAGCGGCAGGCGGTGGACCTTGTCCTCCACCTGGGCACGCAGCCGGTAGAGGGCCTTGATGGTGATGCGGTTGATGAGCCAGCCCTGAAGCCAGTTGAGCAGGCTCGAACCCACGTACAGGACTAGCACCACCATCAGGATCCGCCCCAGGCGGGTGTAGTCGATGCCCGCGCCGGGAATGACGTCCATCGCCGAGAGCATCGTGGCGAAGTCATCCATCCCCCGTGCCCGCAGGGCCTCGATGGCCTGGGCCTTGGTGGTGCCGGCCGGCAGCATCGTGGAGACCACGCCCTCGAAGATGACGTTGGTGGCCTGACCCAGCACCTTGGGGGCCGCCACGGCCAGCACCACCGTGCCCACCGCGGCCAGGGCCACGACCACCAGGGAGACCCGGTAGGCGCCCAGCAGTCCGACCATCCGCTTGAAGGAGGGCCAGAAGGCCTCGGCCCTGCCCGGGGGGCGGCCCGTCGTGCCAGTCGCCCGAGGCGGCCTGCGCCTCAGCGGCCAGCTTGAGGTCCTCCTCGTTGAGCTCGTCGGGGCCGACGATGGCGCTCGCGGCGGTCCGCGCACCGCTCCCGGCCTTCTTGCGGGGGTCCCTGTCGGCGTTCCTGCCGGCCTCCTTGCCCATGTGGCTGCTCGCGTTCCTGCTCATGCTGCGGCCTCCGCTCCGAGCTGGGAGGTGACGATCTCGCGGTAGACGGCGCAGGTGGCCAGCAGCTCAGTGTGCGTGCCGCTACCCACCAGGTGGCCGCCGTCCAGGACGAGGATCTGGTCGGCCTCGACGATCGTGGAGACGCGCTGGGCCACGATCACCTTCGTGATGCCGACCGTCGCCGGCCCCATGGCCTCGCGCAGCCGCGCGTCAGTGGACACGTCCAGGGCCGAGAAGGAGTCGTCGAAGATGAGGATGTCGGGCCGGCGCACCAGGGCCCGGGCGATGGCCAGGCGCTGACGCTGACCGCCAGAGACATTCGTGCCGCCCTGGGCTATGGGCGCCTCAAGGCCCCCGTCCATCTTGGAGACGAAGTCCTTGGCCTGGGCGACTTCCAGGGCCTCCCACAGCTCGTCGTCGGTGGCCTCCTCACGCCCCAGGCGCAGGTTGGAGGCCACGGTCCCGGCGAACAGGAAGGGCTGCTGGGGCACGAGCCCCATCTGCGACCACAGCGCCTCGGGGTCGGCCTCACGAACGTCGGTGCCGCCGATGAGCACCTGCCCGCTGCTGGCCTGAAGCAACCGGGCCAGCAGCCGCACCACCGTGGACTTGCCCGACGCCGTCGAGCCGACGATCGCCGTCGTCGTCCCGGGCTGGACCGTGAAGCTCACCTCCGCCAGGACGCGGGCGTCGGCGTCGGGGTAGACGAAGGTGACGTCCCGCATCTCAACCGTTCCGGGAGCCGGGAAGGTGTCGACGGCGTCGGGGGAGGAGGTGATGGTCGGCGACGTCGCCAGCACCTCGCTGATGCGCTCGGCGCACACGGCGGCGCGCGGGATCATGATCGTCATGAAGCTCGCCATGACGATGCCCATGAGGATCTGCATGAGGTAGGACATGAAGGCGATGAGGGTGCCGACCTCCACGTCGCCGTCGCCGACCCGGTGGCCGCCGAACCAGATGACGCCAACGATCGTCACGTCCAGCACCAGCATCACCAGCGGGAACAGCAGGACGAAGAGTTGGCCCACGCGCTCGCCGACCCGGGCGATATCGGTGTTGGCGTCCTCGAAGCGCTCGGTCTCGGCCTGCTCGCGCACGAAGGCGCGGATCACTCGGATGCCGGTGAGCTGCTCGCGCATCACCCGGTTGATGGCGTCGAGCTTGTCCTGGTAGGAGCGGAACAGGGGCAGCATGCGGCCCACGATGAGGCCCACCGCGACCAGCAGGACCGGCACCGACACCCCGATGAGCCACGACAGACCCGGGGCGCGCGTGACCGCCATGACGATGCCGCCCACCGCCATGAACGGCGCCGTCACCAGCATCGTGGCGCTCATCATCACCAGCATCTGGACCTGCTGGACGTCGTTGGTATTGCGGGTGATGAGCGAGCCCGCCCCGAAGGCGGAGATCTCCCGCTCGGAGAAGCCGCTGACCCGGTCGAAGACCTCGCCGCGCAGGTCCCGGCCCATGCTCATCGCCGCGCGCGCCGCGAGGTAGGTCGCCAGCACCGTGCACACGCCCTGGGCCAGGCTCACCCCCAGCATGAACGCGCCCATTCGCCAGATATATCCGGAGTCCCCGGTGGCCACACCTTTGTCGATGATGTCGGCGTTGAGGGTGGGGAGGTACAGGGAGGCCATCACCTCAGCGAACTGAAGCACCAGGACGCACACCAGCAGCCCCGTATAGGGTGCAAGTACGTGCGCAGTAGTCGAGGGAGCATGTCGGGAACATATCAGCCTCACGTAACGTGAGGGCCAGGGGGCGCCGCCTCGAGCAGGAGCCGCAGCAGGACCGCGGCACCGGCCTTGTCCAGGGGCTCGTTGTTGTTGCCGCACTTGGGCGACTGCACGCAGGAGGGGCAGCCGCTCGCGCAGCCGCAGCCCTCGATGACGGCCAACGTCGCCTCCAGCCACTCGCGCCCGGCCCGGTAGCCGCGCTCGGCGAAGCCCGCCCCGCCGGCGTGCCCGTCGTGGACGAAGACCGTGGGCGCCCCCGTCTGCGGGTGCATCGCCGTCGAGAGCCCGCCGATGTCCCAGCGGTCGCAGGTGGCCAGCAGCGGCAGCATCCCGATACTCGCGTGCTCGGCAGCGTGCAGGGCCCCGGGCAGGTCGGCGGGCTCCAGGCCCGACGACTCACAGACCTCCTGCGGGATCGTCCACCACACGGCGGCGGTGGGCAGCACGTGCTCGTCCATCTCCAGGGCGTGCTGGGAGACGACCTCCCCGCCGGGCAGCGCCATCCGCTGGTAGCCGGTCACCTGACTGGTGACCTCCACCGAACCGAAGGACCAGGTGATCGCCGCCGTGCCCGGGGGCTCGTGCCCGTTGCCGGGGGCTGATTCGGCCTGTCCGTCACCGGCCGGATCAGGACCGGCGCCGGAGCCGGCCGGCTCTGCGGGCTCGCGCGCCGACGGCTCACGGCAGTCGTCCGGAGCCCTCTCACCCGGCCGGCCCCAGACCTGCTGCTCGCGCTCGGCGATGATGCGCACGCTCGAGCGCGACCGGGCCCGCGTGCGGTAGCCGACCGCCGCCTTCTGCCGCACGAGCGCGACGTCGTCGGCCAGCTCCTCGACCACGTAGACGCGCCCCTGGTGGACGTAGACCGCCCCCTCGTGGACGGTGGAGTCGGCGGCCGCGCCGTCGACCGTGCCGATGACGACGCCCGTGTCGGCCTCCACCACCGGCACCTCGGGCGGGCCGTCGCCGCGCAGGGAGGTCAGTTCGTGGGGCCGCCCGGGCAGGTTGACGTTCCAGAACCAGCCCGTGGGCCGACGCCGCAGCGCGCCCCGACCCTCCAGCTCGCGCAGCAGGGCGTCGTCGGCCAGTCCGAACAGGGCCAGGTCCGAGGCCCGTAAGGGCGCCTCGGAGGCGGCGGCGCACAGGTGGGGCGCGAGCACGTAGGGGTTCGTCGGGTCGAAGACCGTGGCCTCCGGGGCGGCGAAGACCGCCTCGGGGTGGTGCACCAGGTAGGCGTCCAGCGGGTTGTCGGAGGCGATGAGGACGGCGAGGCCGCGGCCACCGGCGCGCCCGGCCCGGCCCGCCTGCTGCCCCAGCGAGACGCGCGTGCCCGGCCATCCGGCGATGAGGACCGCGTCCAGGCCGGTGACGTCGATGCCCAGCTCCAGGGCGTTGGTGGTGGCCAGGGCGCGCAGCCGGCCCGAGCGCAGGTCGGCCTCCAGGGCCCGGCGCTCCTCGGGCAGGTAGCCGCCGCGGTAGGCCGACACCGTGCCGATGAGCTCGGGCAGCGAGAGCCCCAGCGTGTGGCGGGCCCGCTCGGCCACGACCTCCGCCGAACGACGCGAGCGCACGAACACCAGCGCCCGGGCGCCTACGCTCAGCAGGTCCACGAGCAGCTCGGCGGCCTCGACGACGGCGCTGCGCCGCGCCGAGGGATCCTCACCAGGGATCGCCCGAGTCCGGTTCGGCGCTGCCGGGTGGGGTACGCCGTGACCGGAGGCCGGCATGGGCGGCGGCTCCGCTGGGTCACCCCTGGCCTTCGGTGGGGCATCTGTTCCCGACACGTGCTGGGGGGTCAACGTGGCGCTGGGGGCTGGGAGGCTGTCGCTGTCGCTGTCGGCGGCGCGTGGGGCCGGGGGATGCGTCGGGGCTGGGGAGTCTCGGGCGCCGGACTGCCCTCGCCGGGGGTCGGCAGCACCCAGCGGTCGCGCAGGGCGGGCTGCCACAGGGCCAGGGTGCGCTCCCCGGCGGGTGCGACGTCGTCGGTGACGGCCACGACGTCGTCAGGCTCGACGCCGATGAGGCGGGCCGCGGTGAGGGCCGGCTCGGCCGCCGTTGCCGAGGCGCACAGGACGACCGGCTGCGGGCCGTGCGGGCGCAGGTGTGCCACGAGCCGCAGGAGGCGACGCAGCACGAGGGCGACGTGCGCCCCCAGGATCCCGCGGTAGGCGTGGCACTCGTCGATGACGATGTAGCGCAGTCCCCGCAGGAGACGGCTCCAGCGCTCGTGGCCCGGCAGCAGCGAGAAGTGAAGGAAATCGGGGTTGGTCAGGACGACGTCGGCGTGGGCGCGCACCCAGTCGCGCTCGGGCAGGGGAGTGTCGCCGTCGCAGGTGCCGGCGCGCACCGTGCGCAGGGAGCCCGCGGGCGTGCCGGCCTCGCGCTGGACGGCCTCGAGCTCGCCGATGAGCCGGTCGAGGGAGGCGGCCTGGTCGGCTGCGAGCGCCTTGGTGGGGGAGAGGTAGAGGGTGGTGGGGCGCCGGCCGTGGGCGGAGATGCGCGAGTCGGCGCCGGGGGACTGGGCCGCTAGGGACGTCGGAGAGCGCCGGCAGCCAGGCGGCCAGCGACTTGCCCGAGCCGGTGCCGGTGGCCAGGACCGTGTGGTGGCCGGCGTGGGCGGAGCTCGCGGCGGCGATCTGGTGCGTCCAGGGGTGCTCGACGCCGATGTGGCGGTAGGCGGCCACGAGGTCGGGGTCCGCCCACTCGGGCCAGTCGGCGTGGCGGCCAGGGCGGGCCGGGGTGCGCTGGAGGTGGACGAGCCGGCCGTCGCGCCCGCCGATGGACTCCAGAAGCCCGGTGAGGTCGCGTGCGGTCCCGTCTGCCATGGGGCACAGTGTGCACCACTGGTGGGCGCCGGCGTCTGACTGGCCTCCGGCGGTGTCCGGGGCCGAGCAAGGCGATCCCTCTTTGCTAGAAGTATCCCGTGTAAATCGTCCGCACGAACCGCCTCGACCTGGCAGAATCCTTCCATGGGATTGAATGCTTCCTCTGAGACTCGTCAACAGACCCTGCAGTACTGGTGGATGCTGGAGCTGTTCAGTCCACAAAAGGTGCCTGAGCTGACCAAGCCATCGACGCGTCCGAAGGACCGCCAGGTTATCGACTGGCAGCCTCAGTTGCCCTTGCCGTGGGAAGCGTTGCGTCCACCAGCGCCGGTGAACGGAACGCCTATGAAATGGCAGCACACCGTCTACCTCGGTGTGTACGACCTCGAGGACATCTATCAGGACCTGCACGATGTCTTCGCAGAGGATCGGGATGCCTACGATGAACGTACGGCTGGACTCAGCGCCTGCGCGGCGGTCATGCTCGACGAACGTGGTGCGCTTATGGTGGACTCTGCAACGCTTTCCTCGGCGCTGTGGGCCGTTGCCCGGATCCGGAGCACCCGTGAAGTGCCAAGTCCGCACTGGGGTGGTGGATTCTCCCAGGCTGCAGAAGAGTTCACGAAAGAGGTGGATTCCTTCGAGGGAGACCGACGTGAGGCGGCTGATGCGGAAAAACCTCCTCCTCAGGATGCGGACTCGCTGCACGAGCTGTTGCGTATCGCCCACCAGGTCTCTAGGGTCGCCGGAGTCCCTAAACTGGCCAGTGAACGCATCATCATCTCGTCAGTTGCCGTCTCCAGCCGTCGTGCCGACGATACGGGCGCGGACATCGACTTTCTCAACAGCTTCTTCCTTGACGATCTCGCAACCGTCACGAGAGGGCTGTCCAATGGGGAATGCCCGCAGGCATTGTCTGAGTACCTGACCGCCGACGCTGATCTTCCTGCGGGGCAGCGGGCGGACGTTATCCGGGACAACGCCGTTGCCGACGCAGGAGTCCGAGTCGACAGGCTGCCGAAAGGTCGCTGGCCTTCCAACCCTGAACACAGCCTGGCACTGCGTCAGCAATTCGCCGTCAACCAGGCCTTGGAAGATCTGGCTGATGCGGGTGGTCTGATGGGGGTCAACGGGCCTCCTGGCACCGGAAAGACGACGATGTTGCGCGACATCCTCGCCGGTAATGTCGTCAAACGTGCGCAGCGCCTCGCCGAATTGGAAAGCCCTGACGACGCCTTCACCGCGACCACGCACTGCTGGCAGTCAGGTGATGGCTATCGACGTGAGGTTCGTCAGCTTCAATCGAAACTCACCGGATTCGAGATGGTCGTCGCTTCAGCGAACAACGCCGCCGTTGAGAACATCAGTGTTGAGATTCCCTCTCTTGGTGCAATCGATGGCAAATGGCGGGAAGACGCCGACTATTTTGCTGACATCGCCTCCGCGACTCTGATGGATTCAGATGTGGGCGGCAAGGAGCACAGGGCCTGGGGGTTGGTAGCGGCCCGACTGGGCAACAAGCGAAATCGGGGGGCCTTCCGCTCGGCCTTCTGGTTTGACGTCACAGGGCGGGACAAAAAACCCATTCCGGGAATGGCTCCGCGCATGCAGACGCGTCTGAATCAGTGGCGTGACGGAAAGATGCCATATAAGAGCTGGCCTCAGGCGCGAGAGGACTTCCGTCGGGCCGAGCGGCGTGTCGACGAGCTCCTCGCTCAGCGGGAGGCGGCTCAGTGTCGAAGAGAACGTCTCAAGGATGCCCTTAGGGAGGAACCGGAGCTCGCTGCGCAGGCTCAGCGCCTCACGATGGAGGCCACCGAGGCTGCGGATGACAGGCAGAGGTATGCGAATGTCGTCGAGCGTGCACAGGCGGAGTACTCCGAGGCCAGCAGCATACGGAACCGGCACGTGGAGGCCAGGCCCGGGGTGCTCGAGACGTTCTTCACCATGGGGCGAGCTGTTCGCGAGTGGAGGGAACGGTTGGAGCCACTCGAGGAGCAGCTGCGGACAGCGGAGCAGAACTTGCAGCAGGTGCGTCAGCATGCACAGTCCCTCGACGAGCGAGCGCGGTACATCTCTGGCGAGCTGGTAAGCGTCGAGAATCGACGTAAGCACCTCTCACAGGAAGTAGCTGATCTACACCGGCAAGTCGCTGAGGACCGCGAGCGCTACGGGCGTGGGTACCCGGAGGAGGATCGGGGCAGAGAAGACCGCGAGAAGTATGCCCCGTGGCTCGACGCCGAGCTCGATGCAGCTCGGTCCGACCTGTTCCTGGCAGCGCTGCGCCTGCATGAGGATTTTCTGGCCAATGCGGCTGGGGACATGGTGAAGGGGTTACGTGCGGCCATTGAGGTGGTTGCCGGTGCCTACCCGCGTAACCTGGAGCCGGAAAAGATACGTGCGGCGTGGCAGACCTTCTTCCTGGTTGTGCCGATGGTTTCGACCACCTTCGCCTCCTTTGGGCGCATGTTCGCCGGTCTTGGTGCCGAGTCTCTCGGATGGCTGCTCATTGACGAGGCCGGACAGGCCTGCCCACAGTACGCCGTCGGAGGGATCTGGCGCTCCCGGCGGGTTGTTGCCGTTGGTGACCCGTTGCAGTTGCAGCCGGTAGTGACGATGCCGCGCAAAGCCCAGTACGACATCGCTGCTGCGTTCGGTGTCTCACCGGTTTGGATTCCGCCGCTCGCCTCGGTCCAGACTCTCGCTGACCGCGTTTCACGCTATGGGACTACTCTGTATCACGGAGAGAAGCCCATGTGGGTGAGCGCACCACTGACAGTGCATCGCCGATGCGACGATCCGATGTTCAGACTGTGCAATGAGATCGCCTACGGGAGCATGATGGTGAGCGGTGTCCAGCGTCGCCTGGATGACCCCGAGCACCCCGATCTCTTTGACGGGCCTCATGAGCAGAAGATTTTACCGAGCCAGTGGATCGACGTTCCTGCGAGAACCCCTGGCACGCATCTTCAAGACAACCAGATCGAGGAGCTGCGCAATCAGATTGAGCAGCTCCAGGATCAAAGGCGTCGCCATGTCGCAGATCATCGCCATTTCGCCGTTCCGGGTGGTGGCCAACGCGCTGGGGTCCCTCAGGGGGAGATATCCCGGGTTGCGCGGCGGCACAATCCATACCGCCCAGGGCCGGGAGGCGGATGTGGTCTTCCTCGTTCTGGGCGGCGATCCCGGGTGCTCCCGGAGCAAAGGCCTGGGCCTCGTCGACCGTCAACCTTGTCAATGTCGCTGCAAGCCGAGCGAAGCGCCGTCTTTACGTCATCGGTGACCGCGCTGCGTGGGCGCAGTATCCGTACTTCGCGGACCTCGCCTCTGTACTCGCCTCAGAGCCTCTGCAGGCTGCGGGTAAGGCGACTGAATGAAGGTGCGTCGTTAGGACTGGAAGGTTCAGGGCGTCATTCGAGGTTCGGTGAGATGCCGTTCTCCGATCGCCTGCACCCTGACTTGTGCGTTCGTACCTTGTGCGTGGAGCAGGGGTGCGAACGTGGACGGTCTTGCCCTCCGGCCGCGTGCGCAGTGGGGTGCGTGGGGGTTTAGTGGCCTTGGGCTTGTTCGGCGTCGTCGGTGAGGTAGGTGATGATGCGGACGAGGTCGTAGGGGGTGGAGGTCTCGGTGGTGGTGATGGTGCCGTCGATGGTGCGCCAGCTGGCTCTCGCCTTGGGGGCGGTAGCGGGTGGTCCAGGTGGTGGTCAGGGTGGTGGTGACGGCGGTGGCGGTGTGCTGGTAGTGGTGGGTGACGGTCTGATTGGGGTAGGGGTGGCCGGGGTCGGTGGTGGTTGTGGTGGTGCCGTCTCCCCAGGTCCAGGTGTAGGAGACGGGGGTGAACTCGATGTCGATGGGGGTGTTCAGGATGGTGGTGGTCTGGTGGCGGGGGGCTGGGGGTCGGTGTAGACGATGAAGGCCTTGGAGATGACGACCTGTGGTCCTGGGGGGCTGGCGGGTGATGCCTGAGCCGGAGGCGATGAGGGTGGCGGCCTGGCGGGTGGTGATCGTGATCGTGCGAGGGGCTGCCGCCGCCGGTGGGCTCGGCAGGCTGGGTAGGGGCGGTTGGGGGCCAGCAGGCGGCACGCGTAGTCTGGCGACTCATTCCCGTTGTTGTCTGGCTGAGCACTCGTGGTGGGGCTGCTGATCCCACATCGACGGGTCCGAGGCCGTCACGGCCGGATGCTCCTGAGACGGAGGCTCACCAGAATCTGGAGCACTCTCCTGAGGAATTGTTTCAGTCACCTCACCGTAAGTTTCCACCCCTGAATCTGTGTTTCCTGCGGTTACGTTAGATTCCACGGTAGCGGAATCTGAATTTCCGCTTCCAGTATTCAATGTGGGGAGAGTGGTCGATACGATAAGGGTGGCTACAAGGATGGCGTGTGGCGTTATCATTTCGGTACCTCCACCCCGCCAACGGACCAATGTCCGTTAACGTATCTTACGCCAAAGTTAAGAGTTCTCCCTTCGTCTGGGGTGGATGTTTTGGGTGTTCCTCCATCTCCGGAGTGAGAAGTCATAGGGCCGTAGTTTCACGATAACTGCGACGCGATTGTAGTCGCGACCTTCTAATTTTTCGTAGTAGGTTGTGTCGGTAATATCCTGATTCCATTTGTCGATCCACCCGCCTGTTGCATGTAAAGTGGTTGCTCTTTCGATAGCTGATTGGCAGAATTTGCAGCCGTCTTCGCTCATGGCGGCGAGTTCGGTGGTGTTGCCGGTCATGAAGGCGTAGCGGTAGAGGTCGAGGAAGTAACGCACGCTGGCCGCTGCGCCTTGTGGGGTGTCCTCGTTCATCTGCTGGGGCTTGGCGGGTGCGGGTTCGGCCAGGGCGGCGTCGCGCTTGGCGCGCAGCTCGGGGGTCAGGGCGGCTTCTCGGGAGGCGGTCGCTGAGGCGTTGGCGTCAGCGATGCCCTTCTCAGCCCGAGCAACAGCAGCAGACGCGCTGGCACTCGCGCTGGCGCTGGCCTCGGCCTTGGCGTCCTTCACCGAGCACGCCGCCACTCCCAGCGTCAGTACACACACCGCCACCAGACCGGCCACACCCCTGCGACGCCTAGAACGAGAACCAGACCACCCCCAACACCCCGACAGCGCAATCCGCTCCACGCGCTCACTGGGGCCGTTGGGTTCCAGGTGGGCGTGACTGCCTTGCGTTACGGGGCGCTGCTCCGACGCCGCCTGGCCGGGGTCGGTTGCAGGCTGCCTCGCCCCCGTGGGCGCAGCAGGTCGTAGGGACGCACTCATCACGGAAGCCTCCTCGCCACCGAAACAACTCCTCACACCCGCCAGGTCGGGCGACACTGCCCGTCCGAGCGGTGCATTGACATTACCCGCTCACACGCCCCCACCACCAGACTTTGAAGCCACCCTGTGGAAAACCCGCTGACGAGAGACTCGTGCACAGCCCCCGTCACTGCCTGCTCCGGTCCACCTCCTCCACAGGCCGGGGCCTCGGGGCCACTCCTGGTGAGCGGTCCTGAGGCCCCGAGGCATCCCGTGCTCGCGGTTGCGCCCGCTTACGCCGTCACGCCGTCCTACGCCGTCGCGGTGGCCGGACCTCCAGCGCCGTCGAGAGTGGCGTCAGAACTGCTGCTGGTCCGCGCCGTAGTGCGCTGGGTGCGCCGGGAACCGGCCTGCAGGAGCACGAGCGCCAGCGGCGCCACCGGCACGATCGCGAAGAACACGGTCACCCACACCGCGCTGAGGCTGAGCATCTCGTGGATGAGCAGGACCGCGGGGGCAAGGATCGCCACGATGACGAAGGCCGCCAGGGCCCCGACCACCGGCCGCACCCGCCTCGGTGCCAGCGCGGTCAGCGCCAGCGCGAGCGTGGGGAGGACCAGGACGTAGGCGGCGCCGGACACCAGCACCATGAGTGGCACGCAGACGGCCGCCAGCAGGAGCAGCACCGCGGCGACGGCCTCCTGCCCGAGCCCCTCCTTCCAGCGCCGCACCACGAAGTGCACTGTGAGCCCAACCCCGATGAGGGTCCCGCCGGCGAACATCCCCACCAGCAGAGGGGTTCGGTCCGAGCCCGCTCTCCGGCGCCCACTTCATCGCCATGGCGCCCAGCTGCACCAGCCCCGCCACGGCGGAGGCGAACGCGGCCCGCCACGTCAGACCCCAGACGCTCCCCAGGACCCGCTTCCAGCGCAGGGACCGTGCCCGCACCGCGACGGCGCCGATCGCCGCGATGATGGCCAGGCACCCCAGCCCCGTCCCGACCGCCGCCGGGTAGTGCACTGTCATCCCCCGCCACAGCTGGAAGAAGTGGAGGTCGCCGTCGGCCGTCAGCGTGGGGGCCTGCCCGTCGAAGGCCCAGGCCCGCGTGAGGCCGAGGACCTGGTCGCCGTAGTGCTGGAGGGTCGAGTGGTCGACGTAGCGCGGGGCGTCGGTGGCGTGGTGGTAGTGGTCGGCCTCCCCGATCGCCGCGATGTTGAGCACCGTGAAGCCCTCGGGGATGAGCGCCGCCATGTCAGTGGTGTTGGGCATGCGCGCGTACAGCGAGGGTAGGAGCGAGCCGGTCGCGGGCTGCTCCACGTGGCTGAGGAAGTAGCCGGCGACGGCGCTGTTGTTCGGGGAGGTCTCGAACATGAGCGCCGGACCGCTCGTGCCGCGCGCCTCGAGGTTGAGGACCAGGTCGACGTTCTCGTAGTCGGCGCGGTGGTGGCGCATCTCGTTGCGGGCGCCGACGAGGCCGATCTCCTCGCCGTCGGTGATGACGATCTTCAGCGAGTTCTCCGGCTGGCGACCCCTCGGCCTTGAGGGCCCGGAGCGTCTCGACGATGGCGGCCACGCCGTAGCCGTCGTCGGCTGCACCGAGAGAGGTGCCGTCGGTGATCTGCTGATGGCCGTTCTCGTCCGCCTCAACCGTGGCCGAGTCGTAGTGGGCCATGAGCGCCATGGTGCGCTCGGACTTCCCCTGGGCACGTCGACGACGATCGTGTCAGTCGGCGCGTCCTTAAGCGTCGCCTGCTGCACGGCGGACAAGTCGTCGAAGATCCTCTTGTCCGCCGGGTCGCTGAGATCGAACATCGGGTCGGAGTGCACGGTGGGGGTGTAGCCGAGGTCGGTGAACATGCCGATGACGTCGTCGCGCGCCCGGTCGTGCGCCTCGCGGCGCAGGACACTGTGGGGCTCGTCGGCGAGGCGGTTGATGGAGATCATGGCGCGCTCGGCGGAGAACTCGGCCGGGTCGGCGGTGGTTGGTGCGGGGGAGGGCAGGATGAGGACGCTCAGGCCCGCCACCAGACCCAGCAGGGTGGCGATCGGGGCCAGCAGGCGCCGGGCGAGACCGGGCGCGGGAGAAACGGCGATCAGTCATGGTGTCAGCTTTCAGGACGTGAATCGGTGGTCGGCTGGGGTGGGAGGAGTGCCGGCGTCGCCTTCACGCCTTTCGCTTGCCGTCGGCGGGGCCAGGACCCCGGGGGCGCGGCGCGGGGGAGCGAAGGTGACGCCAGATGTGGGCGGCTCAGGCCTTGGGCCAGGCGACGACCAGGCAGACGGCGACGAAGGCGACAGTCAGCGCCACCTGCGTCCAGCCGAGCCAGGCCCGGCGACGCGGCAGGGTGGGCAGGTCCGGCCACAGCGTGATGCCCCGGACGATCCCGTACAGGCCGGGCAGCGACGCCGCCGCCAGGATCCAGGTGGGCACGTGCGCCCAGGGCCCCGAGGCCGCGGCCGCCGCCAAAGCAGGCGAGGAGCGCGGACACGCGGCAGACCACCGCCATGCGGCTGGGGGCGCTCGCCGCGCGGGCGGCCGTGTACAGGCCCATGACCAGCGCCAGGATGGTGAAGATGCCGAGGATCATGCCCTGAAGCAGTATCTCGGTCGGCACCGGTAGGCGCGTCGACGAGGCCTTCTGCCCGTCGGTCAGGGGCGCCGCGGCGAGCGCGGCGGCGGTACCGTCCGTGTTCTGATCGGTGTAGACCATGGCGGCCTTGCCCGACTCCTTGTCGATGGCCAGGTGCGTCATGTACTCCATCGTGGTGCCGCCGTGGCCGATGATCGTGTGCCCGTCGACGACGTCGGTGTACCAGGTGTAGCCGACCCTCTCGCCCGGCAGCTGGACGCCGGCCATGACCTCCGCGGGCCACCGTGCCTCCTGAGGAGCAGCCCCGCCGGGGACGGTGCCGGTCAGGATCGCCTGGGCGTAGCGGGTCATGTCCTCCGGGGTGCTCCACACCCCGGCGCCGGCCGGGTTGGAGGCCGTGCCGCTGAGTGACTGGCCGCGGCGCCCATTGGCCTGGACCCCGTGGATGGTGCCGTCGGGAATCTCCGACTGGCCGGCGGTGAGGGTCGTGTGCTCCATGCCCAGGGGCGTGAAGAGCCGCTCCGAGACGTAGGACTTCCAGGAGTCGGCCCCGGCGGCGCGCCTGAGCGCCTCGCCGAGCAGCGAGATGTCCAGGTTGGAGTAGGCGAACTCGCCGCGCTTGCCCAGGGTGGTGGTGCGGGTTTTCTCGATGAGCTGGTCGGTGCTGTCGGTGAAGGGGTTGAGACCCAGGATGTCGCCTCGCAGCACGAACCAGCTCAGGTCCTGCGAGGGGACACCCGGGATGTCGGAGCGATGCGAGGCGAGCTCCTCCAGGGTGGCCTCGCCGGCCGGGGTGCCGGCGAGCTCGGGAAGGTGGGTGGACAGCGGGTCGCTCGCCTTGACCTCGCCGCGCGCTATGGCGTCGGCCAGGAGCTGGCCGCTGAAGGTCTTGGTGATCGAGCCGATCTCCATGGGGGTGGTGGATGTGTACTGCTGGCCGGAGGCGGAGGTTCCGATGCCGGCGTGGCGGGCGCCCTCGGCGGTGATGACGGAGACGTGGATGCCTCGGGCCCGGTAGTCATCGGGCAGAAGGCTGATGACCTGCTTGGCCAGGTCCTTGTCGCCGGTGATGGAGGAGGTGTCGGCCTTTAGCGCGTGCGGTCCGACAGCGAAGACCGCCAGGGCCAGGCAGGCTGCCAGGACCGCGCAGGCCCAGCGGGGCAGGAGACCGCGTGGCCGGATGGAGGCTGTGGGTCTGACCTGCTGCGACGGAGGGTGGGAACGGTGGAGGGGAGAGGTATCGGTGCTCATGGGACCAGGCTGTCGGAACGTGATCGCCCACACGATCCAGCCACCTGGTCGCTCGATGTCGGGCCAACCCGACAAAAGAATGACGGTCCACGAGAAGGGAGGGTCGGCGTGGCGACGTGGGGCGTCCCGCCCGGATCCGGGTGAGTACGGGCAACGGTGACGCCGGCGAACGGCCTCCCATGCGGTGCCAGGCGCGCAGAGGGTCTTGGAGAGGTGGGGAGTGTCCAAATCGGATACAAAGGCGGCAACGAGTACTGAGCGTGCCTGACAAAACCGCGTGATTCAGCGGTTCGCATCGCTGGGTGAAAAGTGGTCGGGCTCCTTTGTGTCCGATTTGGACACCGTGCTCTGGCTACCGGGGCGTGAAACCTCTGGGTGTTGTGTCTCTGGACATGGGTGACAGTTCTGTGTCACGACATGGGTGACACTTCGATGGGTCCTGGAGGCCACAGGCTGACGGATGCTCCAGTTGTCCACAGGGTGACGGCGGCCGGGTTGCGGCCACTCCGCAAGCGGGCGGCAATGAGTCCCATGAACACCATGGACGCTGAGCTGCTTGCCGAGGTGCGCGGCTGCTATGGCGCAGTGCGCATTCGGGATCTTGAGTTGACTCGCACCCAGCGCCGTCACATCGCCTCGCTGGTGGGGGCCGGTGAGCTCATCGCCCATGAGCACGGGGTTATCGGTATCCCAGGTGCCGAGCGCACCGTTGTGTTGGCGCGCATTCATGGAGGGCTCCTCACCTGCCAGGCCGCTATGCGCTACTACGGGTTGCCCGTGGCCCAAGGGGCCGAGCAGGTTCATCTTGTGGTTACGGCAGGCAGGCGATTCTCGACTGGCGGGCGGGAGGTGCTCCATGCAGACCGGTACCGGACTCGTATATCGCCAACCTCTTACCCGGTTCAGCCGCTCCCTGAGGCGCTGGCTCGTTTCCTGCGCTGCCACGTCCAGGACGACTCTCCACTCATCGCACTCGACGCGGCACTTCACGATGAGCGGGTCACTGCAGAGCAGGTTCGGGACTTGCTGCGCGGCCCTGGCTCGGCTCGGGCGCTCGCTCGACTCGATCGCGCCAGCGACCGGGCTCGTTCCCCCTTGGAGACGCTGGCGCGAATGGACCTTGAGTTGGCAGGCCTGAGCTTCGAGGACGGGGTGGAGATCGAGGGAGTCGGCGAGGTGGACCTGGTGATCGAGGGATGGGTGGTCGTGGAGCTGGACGGCTACACCTACCACTGCGACGAGTACCAGTTCGGCCTCGACCGATGGCGCGACCGCCGGCTTGTTGCCCGCGGCTTCCTGCCGCTGCGCTTCACGAGGAAGGATGTCTACGCGCATCAGGTCGTTCCGGACGTGCAGAGGGTCTTGAGGCGGTGGGGAGTGTCCAAATCGGATACAAAGGCGGCAACGAGCACTGAGTGCGCTTAACAGAACCGGGTGATTCCGCGGTTCGTGTGGCTCGGTGAAAAATGGTTGGACCCCTTTGTCTCCGATTTGGACACGAACCTCCCTCGAGGGGCGCTTCCACAGTTCCGGTGATGTCACTTCGCCGGGGACGACAGGGGGTCGGCGGCAATGATGCCGGGGTACATGGGTCGTGCGGCGAGTGAGCGCGCGCGGGGATGAGGGGCACGCTCCCGGCCTCATCCCAACACACCGGGTGAGGGGGTCTGGAGCGTGCTTGGGCTCTCGCCGCGACCCCGATGGTCCGTGTTGCCGGCCCAGCTGCATCCGCGGGATCGCGCGAGAAAGCAACACCTATCAGGACAAAAGTCCTTACCTTTATCGCAAGATGTTGTGGTCTAGATACAATCAAGACACAAGATGATGTGGCTCAATGCGGCTCCTGCAGTGCATGCGGGCGTAGGGTCGGCACCGGCGCCGCCGACCGACCCGCTCTCAGCAGGTAGTGCGCAGTCGCTGGCGGCGCCGGGAAGAACCGGCCCCATCCACGCTCGACAGGGCCGCGAACAGGAACGAGAAGGACCATCGGAGAGACCCGTGCTCGAGAACCACCCCGCCCCCACCGACACTGCCACCCCGAGCCCCGTCGACGGCCCGGCCTCGACTCCGGTTGCCGTCCCCGCCTCCGATCCGAGTCTCGTGGCCCGCGGCTCGGCCGACTCGGCGGTCGCCCGCGGCGAGCGCCCCACCGTGGACGCCATCGCCACCATCACCGAGTACCTGGACCGTTCCGACTGGCGCGTCAACGCCAACGCCAACCAGGGCTACTCCCTGGGCGGGATGATGCTCAACACCTCCGGCAAGGTCGTCGCCAACTACTGGCTCAGCCAGGTCTACCCGGCCGCCGCCGGCCAGGCCCACCGCGATGCGGACCTCCACATCCACGACCTGGACATGCTCGCCGGCTACTGCGCCGGCTGGTCCCTCAAGGACCTCCTCCAGCAGGGCTTCAACGGCGTCCCCGGCGCCATCGCCGCCGGCCCCGCCAAGCACTTCTCCTCCGCCGTCGGACAGATCGTCAACTTCCTGGGCACCCTCCAGAACGAGTGGGCCGGCGCCCAGGCCTTCTCCTCCTTCGACACCTACATGGCGCCCTTCGTCCGCCTGGACGACATGACCTACGCCCAGGTCAAGCAGTGCATGCAGGAGCTCATCTTCAACCTCAACGTCCCCTCGCGCTGGGGCACCCAGACGCCCTTCACCAACCTCACCTTCGACTGGACCTGCCCCGCGGACCTCGCTGACGAGCACCCCCTCATCGGCGATGACGTCTGCGACTTCGCCTACGGCGACCTCCAGGCGGAGATGGACCTCATCAACCGCGCCTTCATGGAGGTCATGACCGAGGGCGACGCCGAGGGGCGCGTCTTCACCTTCCCCATCCCCACCTACAACATCACCCGCGACTTCGACTGGGACGCCCCCAACACCGAGCTCCTGTTCACCATGACCGCGAAGTACGGCCTGCCCTACTTCCAGAACTTCATCAACTCCGAGCTCGACCCCGGCATGATCCGCTCCATGTGCTGCCGCCTCCAGCTCGACCTGCGCGAGCTGCTCAAGCGCGGCAACGGCCTGTTCGGCTCGGCCGAGCAGACCGGGTCGGTCGGCGTCGTCACCATCAACATGGCCCGGCTCGGGCACCTCTACGCCGACGACGAGGCCGCCCTGATCGCCCGGCTCGACGAGCTGCTCGAGATCGGCCGCGACACCCTGGAGCTCAAGCGCACCGTCATCCAGCACCACATCGACGCCGGCCTGTTCCCCTTCACCAAGCGGTACCTCGGCAGTCTGGACAACCACTTCTCGACCCTGGGCGTCAACGGCATGAACGAGATGGTCCGCAACTTCACCCACGACGCCTACGACCTGACCGACCCGCGCGGCCACGCCATGTGCGTGCGCCTCCTGGACCACGTGCGGGACAAGATGGTCGAGTTCCAGGAGGCCACCGGCCATCTCTACAACCTCGAGGCCACGCCGGCCGAGGGCACCACCTACCGCTTCGCCAAGGAGGACCGCAAGCGCTACCCCGGCATCCTCCAGGCCGGTACGGAGACCAACCCCTACTACACGAACTCCTCCCAGATCCCCGTGGGTCACACCGACGACCCCTTCGAGGCCCAGGAGATGCAGGAGGAGCTCCAGACCAAGTACACCGGAGGCACCGTCCTGCACCTGTACATGAACGAGCGCATCTCCTCGGCCGCCGCCTGCAAGGAGCTCGTGCGCCGTTCCCTGACCGCCTTCCGCACGCCCTACATCACCATCACTCCGACCTTCTCCATCTGCCCCGTCCACGGATACCTGGTCGGCGAGCACCTCACCTGCGACAAGTGCGCCGAGCTCCACCCGGAGGCCGAGCCGGTCGAGTGCGAGGTGTGGACCCGCGTCATGGGCTACTTCCGGCCGGTGCGCTCCTTCAACATCGGCAAGAAGGGCGAGTACGCCGAGCGGCAGATGTTCACCGAGGTCGCCGCTGGCGGCCACGGCCCGGCCGTCTCGCGCCTGAGCGCGGTCAGCGCCTGAGAGGACCCGCCGGGGCCGCTGGGCGCCGTCGGATGATCCGGCGACGGCGCCCGACGACCCGGTGCCATGACGACAAGACGCGAGAGGAGCAGCCGTGACCTCCCTGCCGAGAGGCTCGCAGGCCTCCCCACCCGTTCCGGCGGCGGGGGAGAGCCCCGGCTACCGCCCGGCTGACGACCTGGTGATCGCCGGGCTCGTTCCCATGAGCACGGTCGACTGGCCCGACCACCTGACCGCGACCGTCTTCCTGCAGGGCTGCCCCTGGAACTGCTTCTACTGCCACAACCGGGACCTCATCCCCGCCCGCACTCCCGGCCGGGTGGCGTGGGAGGAGGTGCGCACCCTGCTGCGCCGCCGGCGCGGGCTGCTCGACGGCGTCGTCCTCACCGGAGGCGAGGCGCTGCGCCAGGACGCCCTGGCCGACGCCGCCCGCGAGGTCATCGACATGGGCTTCCAGGTGGGGCTGCACACGGCCGGGCCCTACCCGCGGCGGCTGCGCGACATGGTCGGGGCCGGGCTCGTCGACTGGGTGGGCCTGGACATCAAGGCCCTGCCCGAGCACTACGGGCAGGTGGTCGGCCGGGAGGGTGCGGCCGCGAGGGCCTGGGAGAGCCTGGAGGTGCTCGTCGAGGCGGCCGGCCGCGGTGGGCCGGACTTCGAGGTTCGCACCACCGTGGTGCCCGGGGACGTGACGGCCGACGACGCCGTCGAGGTCGCTCGGCGGGTGTACGCGGCGGGGGCTCGGGTCTACGCCCTCCAGCAGGCCCGCTCCGAGGGGACGAGCGGCGAGTTCGACGTCGTGGCGCCCGGCTGGGACGGGGACGTGCGAGCGCATGGCTGAGCGCATCGAGGCCCTGGGCTGGGGACCATTTCACCTACCGCCCGGCGTAGGGGCGGCCGCCGTGGGGAGCGGTGTCCATGGTTGGTGGCGGGGCGCGCTCCTAGCCTCGAAGTTATGAGCTACGACATCCTGATCTTTGAACCGGACTCCGCGACCGACGAGGACTTTCCCCGGTGGTGGAAGCAGGTGGTCTCCCAGTGGGACGAGCCGTACGACTTCAGCACCATCGAAGGCTCCACCCCGGCGATCAGGGCCTTCTACCGAGACATCATCCGCACCTTCCCTCCGTTCAACGGCCCCGACGCGCTGAGTGACGAGGAGCTCGAAGAGCGGGAGGACAAGGGGCTGCCGGTCGCCGACTACACCATTGGCGCCGACTACATCTACATCAGTGTCGGCTGGTCGGACGCGAACGCGCTCGTCAAGATCGTCGGCCAGATGGCCTGGACGCAGCGGCTCGCGGTCGCCTACGTCAGCGAGGACAGCTCGATCTTCCGGCCGTAGTGGAGAGGTGCCCGACGCTGCTGGACGATCCTCGTCACCCTGTCACAGTCCTGACTCATGACGCCCGCCTGGCCGACGCCGCCCGGTCCCGGGGACTGGGTGTGATCGATCCGCTGGGCTCATAGCACCCGATAGATCTCCTCGAAGGGCAGGCGCGGGTTGCGCTCCTGGTAGGCGTCCGGCCCCGGGTGACCGACGTTGATGACCAGCAGCACCTCCACGTCCTGACCGGCGAAGAACTCGGTCGCCAGCGCCTCGGCGTCGTCGCCGTTCATGGGGCCGGCTCCCAGCCCGACGGCGCGAATCGCCTGGATGACGTAGGCCGTCTGAATCAGTGCTGAGGTGCGCGCCCACCGTGCCTGCATCTCCGCCCCGCCATCCTCCAGCAGCCGCTGGTAGCGCTCGCCGCGCGGGTGCAGCCGCGGCAGGGACCCGGCGAAGGACCGATCGGCCGCGCAGACGAGGGTGAGAGGCGCCCCTGCGGCCTGCTCTCGATTGCCGCTGGGAAGACAGGGCAGTAGCCGTTCCCGGGCTACCGCCGACTGGATGGTCACCACCCGCAATGGCTGGGCGTTGACCGCCGTCGGCGCCCACTTGGACAGGTCGTGGATCGCCCGCAGCTGGGCGTCGGTCACCGGCTCGTCGGTGAAGGTGTAGGCGGTACGTGCCCCGCTGAACAGCAGCGAGGCGTCGGACTCGGTCAGGACGGACTCGCCGGGCACGGGGCCCGGAACCGGAACGGGGGAGACGACTGCCATGCTTCGATTGAAGCACGTGTCGTCTCCCCCACGGCGGAAGTTGTCCCGGCAAAGAAGCCTTGCTGTCCCTCGCCCTTGCTCGCCTCGACCTCCTGACTCCGGCCTCGCAGCGGGTCTCCGTCGTGCAGGCGATCCGTGCGGTTGCGGAGAGTGGGCGCTGTGAGGGCCTGAGCCTTGCTGCTCGAGAAGTAGCCGTTCTTCTCGACGGGAGGGTGAGGCTCCGGGCCGAGCGCCGTAGGGAATGAGGCAGGAAGTTATGGATGAGAGTGCCGCTCCCGGCGCTCGGCCTGATTGTGGTGGTCGGTATCGCCTCCTTGTGTCCTGGTGCTGACGCGGCGCGTCGCGCGCCGTCCGCAGTGAAGCGGTCGAGGACAAGGCAACCGGAGCCGGTGTTGTGAGGGCGTTGGCGCAAACGCTTATGCTCCCGCAACGCCTGGACGCCGGTCTGTCAGGCTCCGTTTCTGCTCCCTGAGTCTTGCCAGGCCGATCGAGTGCATGTGGCGACTGATTCTCGCTGGCACCGAGGAGTTCCACGCCTGGGCGCCCCGCGACCAGGCAGTGTCGTGTTGACGTCCCATGGGAGGTGGGTAGCAGTCGTAGGTCGGGCACGAAACATGGGGCGACCCGCCCCGTTGGAACCGCCTGTGGGGTTGTGTTCGAGGCATGTGAGGTTTACTCACATCGCGCAAGGTGAGGTGGTGCGGTGCGAGCGGAGGTCAACTACGTGCAGACGGGATCCTGCGGAGCCGTGACTCCCGCATGCCGTGTGGGCGAGCAGTTCCCACGATGACCAGGGCGTCACCGTCACCTCAGGCAACTGGGCTGGTGACTGACTCTGATCCCGGCTCTTGCCGTTATGACAAGTAATACGACGGGGTCCAAACAGGCGGCCTTGTCTGGAATCCTGCCGCCGATACATCTACTCGGCCCGTGCTTTGGTGGATTCTCGATGATCCTTAGGCGGTGTGGCGACCGAGTGGGCTACAAGCCGTGCTGCATTGTCAGAGTCCTCGTGCTCCCAGATATGGATGACGGTCCATCCAAGGGCGCTGAGCTTCTCGTCGGTGTCACGGTCGCGGGCCTGGTTCTTCGCGATCTTCCACCTCCACCACTCGGAGTTCCGGCCGGGCATGGTCCCGTGCTCAGGGCAGCCGTGCCAGAAGCATCCGTCCACTTGGACCGCTACCTTCTTTCCGGGGAAGGCAATGTCGATCTTGCGGCGCGGAATCCCCGGGACCTTGTACTGCACCCGATAGCGCAGCCCCATCCGCCACAGCGCCCGTCGCAGTTCCATCTCAGGTGAGGTGTCACGCCGTGACAGGTTGGAGTAGCGAGCGCTCACCCTTGGATCTGCGGGCTTGTCTCGTGCTGGTTCGGGAGCATGCAGTGGGTCGGATAAGCTGCCGTCCGATGGTGCAGTTTGCATACATCACCTCGTCAGTAGCTTGCGGACCGCCTCGTCAGGGCTTGCTGGAGCAGAGTCCACTGCGTTGAGGATACGGTGCCCAGATGCCGTCGACTCGAGGATGCGGCGGTCTCGGGCGCAGTGCATCTTGAGCGCGTTCCAAACCACACCTACGTTGACGCCGTTCCCCAGCTGCTTGTAGGTCTTGGCGTCAGGTTGGCCAGCAAAGGAGAACTCATCCGGGAACCCCTGGAGACGGGCGGCCTCCCGAGGTGCTAGCCGGCGACGTTTTTCCCCGACGATGCTGGTCTGTGTGATGGCGACGAGCGCGGGAACGTAGGTGGGGGGCTTCGCGCGTAGACCTGATGGGCGGAAGTGCATGAGGCAGTCCCAGAGGGACTCGATGTCCTGTGCCTGCCACTCAAGCTTACGGCGCGACGGCGGGAAGTCCTCCACGCCAGAGGTGGTCTTCCAAGCCCGGCACCAGGCCGAGTTTTCGGTGAAGAGCTGCGCGTTCTTGCGCAGGAAGTTCATCTTCCAGGCAGGAACGTCATCGAGCTCTCCCGACTCGATCTGGATCTCCAGGTCCTCGATCGTCTGCCAGGCGTCGACCCAGATGGGGAACCCCGGTGGGTTCTTCCCAGGGTTGTGGTGGCGAAACCGCTTCACCCAGTCGTCCCAGGCGTTGATCCAGTCCTTCTCGGCATCCGACAGGTCGTAGCCTTCGACGTCGGCGAGCAGGTAGTCGTATATCTGCCAGTCAACTGGCCCGTCTGCGTACAGTTCTCTGGGTCTCGCTACGGGCTGGGGGACCGTCGACTCAATGCCTTCGGGGTCATACGTGGCAGTGATGAAGACTCGTTCTCTGACCTGGGGCCGCCCTCCGCGCTCTGGGCCGAGCTGGTGTGGCGAGAGGATGGCGGGGGCGTCTGCGACGCGATACCCCTCCTCCCTCAGGGACTTGACGATGACCTCCCACTCGTGCGCGTGGCGCGGCCCGGCAAGGTTTCGAACGTTTTCGAGGAGAAGCACCGTGGGGTGACGTTCCTGAACGATCTTGAGGATATTGAAGTAGAGCGTGCCCCGCACCTCGTCCAGCATCCCGGCCTGGGCGCCGGACTTGGAGAAGGGCTGGCACGGGAACCCCGCGGCGAGGATGTCGTGGGGTTGGATCCTGTCGGACACGCCATCGTCGTTGGCGTCGACCTTGATGTCCCCGAGGGCTTCGATACCCCAGTTCTGCTCGTAGACGCGGGCTGCGTCCTTGTCGATCTCGACCGCGTACGAGCACCGGCCACCCATCCCAGACAGAGCAGCGTGGAAGCCGCCGATCCCTGCGAAGAGGTCGGTGTAGGTGAACGTCTCGGTCATGAGCCAAGCTAAACACATGTTCGAGCTGAAGGGAAGCTCTGTTCACGTGAGCTTGGGCTCACGCGGCGAAGTCGTGCTGCACCATCACCTTCCCGGCCGCTTGAGCCTTGCGGAGCTTCAGTTTCAACTTTGGCTTCCTCAGCCTGCCGTTCTGCTGGCGCCCTTGGTCGAACACCCCTAGTACGTCATCAGCGAGTGCTTGCTCGATCTCGTTGGTTCCTTGGAAGACGTACGCCTGCAGCGTGACAGGGTGGAGAGAGGCCTTGAGCCGTCTCGGGTGCAGTGACTTGGAGGCTGAGGCGCCGCGCATCTTCCGGTGCCAGGCGTCGAACTCAACACAACCGTCGTACGATGAGGTGCCGGATAGAATTAAGAAGCCGATCAAACCTCGCTCTTCGACGCACTGCAGGATGGCCTCACGATCGTTGAGCGGCGCCTCGCCGGAGAGGTCTTTAGGAGAAGCCAGTTTCTTCTGTCCATGGGTTTTGAGGTCCCACACGAAGTTACGGGCGTAGTCGAACTCAGTGGCCCCGATGCGGACGGGGCCTCCGCCATAAGCGTTGATGAGAGCAGGAAGACCTACGAACTCGAAGTAGAATCCCATCCACTCTGTCTGCTTCGCTTTTCCGTACTCGCTTCTTAACATCTCCTCCACGCACGTCTTCCCATCCCAGTGAGGCGGGCAGGACGCTGCCAGCGCCGTGACCAGCAACCGAGCCTCCTGCTGCAGACGGAGTTGCTTAACGCTATGGCTGTGACCATAGAGCACTCGTTGCTCAGCTCCCGCAAGGACAGTGTTGAGCCCATTCAGCGTGACGGTTTGACCAGAGGACCAGCATGATTCGTTCCAGGGCATCTCAAGCGTGGTCGCAACGGCTTCGGCGAGTTTAGTCTTCGTCAGTCGGGAGTCGAGAGGTAATCCGAGGTTGTCAACGAGGTCAGTCAGCACCGACTTCCTCTCCTTACTTCCAGGTCCTAGATCCTGTGGGCGGCCTCCCGTGATCGAGGAGATGCGTCGAACTGCCTCGAGCTTGTCGCGTGCTGGGGTAAACCAGTCGGGCAGCGTCGGACTGACTCTGCGTAGTTCTCGTACCGCCCGACGCTGAAGCTCAGCCTCAGTCGCAGCCAGGATGGTGTTGAGCCCTCGCAAGGTGATGGTTTGCCCCGTTGAGGAGAAGGAACGATCCCATGTTTGGCCGAGCGCTTCGAGTATCTGACGTGCAAGCACGTCCTTCGGGGCGCTCTCGTCGACATCGAGCGAGAGGCGTTCGGCCGTCTTTGTCAGGACCGACTTCTTCTCCTTACTGCCGGGTCCCAACGGCTCGGCTGGGGCCTGCGCGGCAGCGTAGAGCCGTGCGACTGCCTCAAGCTTGGACTTGGCAGGGAGGAACGACGATGTCTCCATGAACGGATCGTAGAACTGCTCCGCCAGTGTGGTGAGCCAATAAGAGTTTTGTTTCGGAGTAGTGACCCACGTTGCGCACCAAACCAGCACCACGTCCTACTTCAGACCCCGGGGTCGTCAGACCGTGGTTCGATGAAGTGCTCAAGCTGCTTTTCCTAGACTGGCTGCGTGCCAGTCCCCAACGTCCCACCGCGCCACTCGCCGCTTGGACGCGCTATCACGGGACTGACCGTGGTTGTTGTCGGCCTGGGCACTATGGCCGGCTTCTCACCGACTCCATCCAGGCACGCCCAGGTAACGGCATTGCTTGTCATGGCTGGGCTCGTTGCCACCGCCCTGTGGCTGCGGCGGCGCGACCAGCGTGCCCACGAGCAGCGCCTGGCACAGGAGTCGGCTGCGCTCGCCGTCGCAGAGGATCGCCTCGTCATCGCCCGCGAGCTGCACGACGCCGTCTCCGGCAGCCTCGGCGCCATCACCGTGCGCTGCGCCGTGGCCCAGCGCCTCGAGACCACCCCGACGGGCTGCGGGCCGCACTCGACGACGTCAAGACCGCCTCCCGTGAGGCCACCGACGCACTGCGACGCATGCTCACCGTCCTGCGAGACGAGCACACGTCCCCGACGCCCGGGGCGGTGGCGACGGTCCCTGCTGGAGCTCTGGGCGACGTACCGCTTCCCGAAACCCACTGTCATCAGCAACCTCGCCGAGAGCCTTCGGGAGCCGATCGGCAAGGCCCGCCGCACCGGCGTCACCGTCGATCTCGACGTCGATGCTATCGGCACAGACGCGGACATCGCCCAAGCCTCCACGATGACCGACGGTCTCCCGGCTCCGACGGCTCAGGCCGCTGTCCGGGTCGTGGCCGAGGCCCTGGCCAACACCGCCCGCCACGCCGGTCCCACGCGCGCCCGTGTCGCCCTCCGTCGGGAGCCGGGACGGCTGCGCATCGCCGCCTACGAATCCGGCCTCATCAACGTCCGCTGAGGCTGCTGCCCGCGACTCTGCTTGAGGCGAGTGGCGTCTTCGGCTGAAAAGTGTCCATATGGGACGACTTTGACGGCTCACTTGCACAAACAGAATTGTGTTTGTGCAGGTCAGGCGTTTTGGGTGGTTGCGTTCCGGCGATTGGGGCATTCAAAGTCGTCCCATACGGACAAAATCTGCTCAAGAGCCGTCGCCGTTGTGCTTAAGTGCGGCTTGTTGACGGTGCTGCTCGGAAACCGTCAGCGGGGTGTGACCGAGAGGGCGGCGATGCCATGCCCTCGGGGACGACGCCGGCACATCGTCTCAAAGGACACGGCTATCCGAGGAGCCTCCCGCCGGGCCCCGTCGGGCTGATCTCACCTCCGCTCCGTGAACACCAGCCGGCGCTGCGCCACATAGCTGGCCACGTAGATGGCCCCGTCACCGAGAACCTTGGCGATCCCCAGGGGGATCCCGACCGTGGTGAGCGCCTTGAGTACCAGGTAGCTGGCCGCCAGCAGGCTCACCGCCAGGACCGTGTACCGCACCGCCGTGCGCACCACGGTGCCGCGCCGCGCCCGGAAGACGCGACGATTCATGAAGAAGTTCGCCGTCCCGGAGACCAGCCGCGCCCCCACGACCGCCGCCAGCAGGTTGCCGGTCGTTGCGAAGATGACCATGACACTCAGCCAGTCGATCCCGAAGCTCGCCAGCGACGCCCCCATGAACCGCAGCAGCGGAGCATAGATCCGCGCCGAGTCCTGCAGCGGGCGGAAGTGGGAGGAGGTGTTGCCCGGCTCGTAGACCGTGGTGATCTCCACCTGCTCCACCACCAGCCCCAGCTCGTGGGCGCGCAGCAGGGCGGAGAGCTCGTACTCGTAGCGGTCGCCGGGAACCTCCTGCAGCCAGGCCAGCTGCCCGGCGGGGTAGCCGCGCAGGCCCGTCTGGGTATCGGCCAGCCTCCAGCCGGTCGCGCCCCGGAACAGCAGGGCGGTCACGTCATTGCCGATCCGACTGCGCAGCGGTACCGGCCCGGAGAAGCGCCGCACCCCCAGGGTCATGTGCCCGGTCTCGCGCACCCTCGCGGCCACGGCCTCAATGTCCGACGGCGTGTGCTGCCCGTCGGCGTCGGCGCACACCACGTCCGCGTCGGGCCAGGTGGCGGCCGCGTGAGCCAGGCCCGTGCGCAGTGCCTGGCCCTTTGCCCTGGTTGACCGGGTAGCTGACGACCTGGGCGCCCCGGGCGCGGGCGGCGGCGAAGAAGGGCGCGTACTGCGGTCCCGAGCCGTCGTCGACGACCAGCACCGCGCAGTCCCGGCGCGCCCCGCGCAGGCGGGCCACGAGCGCGGCCAGGCGCTCATCGGGCTTGTAGGCCGGGATGAGAACCACGAGTGTCACCGCCGCCCGGGGGCGAGGCGCGCAACCGACCCGTGGCGCGGTCCGGTTGCCCGCCGTCCGGTTGGCGGCGGTCCGGTTCGCGGGGGCGATGACCCGCGGCAGGACGCGCGGCGAGGTCTGAAGGGCTGTGTCGGTGCCGCTCATCTCAGGCTCCGTTCGCGATGTAGAGGATGTCGGAGGTGTCGCGCTCGCCCCCGTTGGAGGGCTGGTTGATGATCGAGCCGTTGAAGTACATGGCCGACGAACCGCCGCCGTCGATGTTGTAGGCGCAGGCGCACCCCAGTTCGGCCATGATCTGGGCGAGCTCGGTCATGGTCACGCCGCGCGAGTAGCCCTCGCTGCGGCCGTCGACGACGAGAGCTTGAGGTGGTTCTTCTCCACCCACCCCACGGCGGTGCGCGGCTGCTGGCCCTGGATGGAGTGGTTGCCGACGTTCGTGTCCACCTCGACCTGGTCGATGCCGGAGAGCACCTTGGAGCCGTTGACCAGCGCCGGCCCGAAGGACAGCGTGTTCCACACACCCGCGTCCAGAAGCGTCTGGGCCTTGGTGGTGGTCTCGTCGTAGACCTCCACGCGCCCGTCGCTGTAGAAGGCCATGCCGTCGCGCGTTCCGCTGTCGCGGTAGATGACGCCGTTGCGGATGAGGATGCCGTCGCTGCGGAAGCCGTAGTAGTCGCCGTTGATGGCCAGGATCGCGTCGTGCTCGGAGGCCATCGCGCTGGGCTTGGCGACGATGTTGGTGCCGTAGGAGTTGTTGGCGAAGGCACTGCGCAGGTCGGTGGCGTTGGTGAGCTTGACGTCGGCCACGTAGTAGGTGACGGTGTCGCTGCCCGAGCCGGTGGAGACCTGCTGGATCTTGATGCTCGTGTTGGACGAGGAGTAGGAGCTGTCCCCGACCGTCACGTTCGTGGCCGGGGTCGCCGAGGCGGCGGCGTTCTGCGCCTTGGCCTCCAGAGCGGTGACGTCGCCGACTTCTACATGGTCGATGACGAAGCGGTTGAGCGCCCAGGCGCTGGTGCCGGTGGCGGCCAGGCCCAGGACGGCGGCGCCCCCCAGGAGGAAGCGGCGGCGCGGGTGCTTGCTGGACGTCGAGGAGCGGTCGCGCCGGCTGGAGTCGTGGTCCTGGCTGAACTGGGGCGGCTCGGTCGGGCTGAGGGTGTCGGAGCTGTGCATGACTCAACCGTGTCGGCGCCGTGTATGCCAGACGTAGGTTGACCTTGTGGGTCTCCTGTGAAGCCGCAGCTGGTGGAACGACGCTGAGAATGCCGCCGCGTCAGGCGTCAATACCCCTGGAGGGTGAGAGTCCTGCGTGGAGATGGTCCCGGATGTGCTTCAACGAGGCTGGGACTGGGCCTATGGTGAGGGTGGTCGCCGTCCTTGTCATGACGTTCAACAGGAAGATATCACTATGTTGTCTGCCCGAAACCTCAAAATTCTCCGGCTGGTCGCAGGGCTGCTCGCGATCACCTCTGCGGTTATGAATTTCACCCAGGGGAACAGGACGGTCGCGATCGTCTTCATCGGTGTCGGAGCTATTTTTCTGGCCCAGGTGGCGTCATCGTCATCTGATGGCGGTGGCCGCCGTCCTCCGTCGAACTCATGAGCGCCGTCGGGCCTCGCCGCAGCAGTCGCATCCGTTCCGCTCGACCTGCGGCGACTCGGCGCGAGCGGCAACACTGTGCCAACCTCCATGCATCCACCATGATACTTGTATGACCTTACTAAAATTAGATCGTCTAACTTGGCAAATTAACTGAGGTAGCCCTAAGGTCCTGGGTGATTCGTCTCCGCCCTCGCGTCACCGAAGGACTTCTATGCGCCGTCGTACCCTGCTCATGGCCCTCCCACTGACCGCCGTCCTCGCCAGCTGCGGAGTCGCCTCCCGCGCCGGCAAGGGCTCCAGCACCTCCTCGGGGACCTCCAAGGGCGGCTTCGAGGTCACCGACATCGTCGGCCGCAAGGTCACCTTCAGCGCCCAGCCCAAGAGGATCGTCCTGAGCGAGTCCCGCCACATCTACTCCCTGGCATTCCTCAACAAGACCAACCCCATCGACAAGGTGGTCGCCTGGGGCGAGGACCTTCAGAAGGCCGCCCCCGACTTCTACGAGAAGATCCTCTCCGTCGCCCCCAAAGGCCGCCGAGCTGCCGAAGATCGGCAACATCACCAAGGACGGCCTGCCCATCGAGACCCTGGTGAGCCACAAGCCCGACGTCTTCATCATGACCCTGGACGCCTACAACTCCGCCAAGGAGAAGGGCTACCTCGAGAAGCTGGACGGCCAGAAGATCACCCTATGTCGTCACCGACTTCCGCCGCGACCCGGTCAAGAACACCGTCCCCTCGGTCACCCTCATGGGCGCCGTCTTCGACAAGCGCAAGGAGGCCGAGGCCTTCGTCTCCTTCTACAAGAAGCAGGTCGACCCCATCGTCGCGAAGGTGAAGTCCCTGACCTCCAAGCCCGCCACCTTCCTGTGGCGCAGCCCGGGCGTCAACGAGCCCGGCGCCACCTACTCCACCGCCAACCTCGGCGCGATCATCACCGCCACCGGCGGCACCAACATCGCCGACAGCCTCCTGTCCGGCGAGGAGGGCACGCTCACCCTCGAGAAGATCATTGAGTCCAACCCCAAGAACATCATCGCCACCGGTGGCGAGTGGCAGAAGCAGAAGATCAACGAAAAAGCCCAGACCAGCTACGTCCACCTCGGATACAAGGCCGACGAGGGCCTCCGCCAAGGCCAGTCTGGAGCAGCTGAAGAACCAGCCCGGCTTCGATCAGATCCAGGCCTTCACCGACCGGCACGTCTACGGCATCTACCACCAGTTCTACGACGCCCCCTACAACTTCATCGCCTACCTGACCTTCGCCAAGTGGCAGAACCCCGAGGCCTTCTCCGACGTCGACCCCGCCAAGGTCTGGAAGGACTTCCACGAGCAGTACATGCCCTGGAAGGCCGAGGGCGTCTTCTTCACCTCCATCTGATGGGAGCGCCCAAAGTCACGGCCCCTTCCGGCGACGCCGCAGCCCGCCAGTCCGATACCGTCCAGGTCCCGAACGGCGCGGCGTCGGTGACGAAGGCCGGCGGGCGGGCCGACGCCCCCACGGACACGGCGGCGTCGGCCTACGCCTCCTACCGCCGTCGAACCGCGCGGCGCGTCGCGATGCTCATGGGGCTGGCCACCCTGCTCCTGGTCGTCTTCCTCGTGGCCCTCATGGTGGGGCCGCTGGGGTTCAGCCCGGCACAGGTGCTCGGCTCCCTCCTCTACGCCGACTACGACCCGTGGGTCGCCAACATCGTCGTCAACCTGCGCCTGCCGCCGGCGCTGCTGGCGGTCCTGGTGGGTGGGGCGCTGTCCCTGGCCGGCGTGCAGATGCAGACGATCCTGGACAACCCGCTGGCCGAGCCCTTTCACCCTGGGGATCTCGGCGGCCTCCGCCCTGGGGGCGGCGCTGGCCATCGTTACCGGACTCGTGCTGCCCGTGGCCACCGGCGCCACCCTGCCGATCGTGGCCATGACGGCGGGGCTGGCGGCCTCTCTCACCATCGCGATGGTCTCGAGGCTGCCGTCGGTGACCAAGGAGATGACGATCCTGCTGGGCATCGCCCTGGTCTTCAGCTGTCAGGCGCTCCTGGCGCTCGTGCAGTACCGGGCCTCCACCGAGAGCCTCCAGCAGATCGTCTTCTGGTCGATGGGCTCCCTCATGCGCGCCACCTGGCCGGCCGTGGTCACCGTCTCGGTGGCCCTGCTCGTGGCCACGCCCGTCTTCTGGGTCAACGGCTGGCGGCTGACCGCCATCACCCTGGGGGAGGCGCGCGCCGCGGCCATGGGCATCAACGTGGCGCGCCTGCGCGCGTGGACCCTGGTCGGCGTCTCCCTGCTGGCCGCCCTGTCCGTGGCCTTCGTGGGGATCATCGGATTCGTGGGGCTCGTGGGGCCGCACATGGCCCGCGGCCTGGTGGGGGAGGACCAGCGCTTCCTCGTGCCCGCCTCCATCCTGTGCGGCGCCACCCTGCTGACCGCCGCCCACGCCGCCAGCCAGGTCATCGTGCCGGGTGTCGCCGTGCCCGTCGGCATCCTGACCGCCCTGGTGGGTGTGCCGGTGTTCCTCTCCATCATCTTCGGACGCCAGCGCTCGGCGGTCAGGAGCGGTTCATGAGCCTGACGCTGGACAACCTCACCTTCTCCTACGGCAGGCGGGCCGTCCTCAAGGGCGTCGACGCCACCTGGGAGACGGGCCAGACGGTGGGGCTGCTCGGCCCCAACGGCGCAGGCAAGTCCACCCTGGTCACCTGCGTGGCCCAGCTGCGCCGCTACCTGGGGGAGGTCTCCTTCGAGGGGCGTCGGGGCCACGACCTGCGCGGCTCGATCGGCTACATGCCGCAGGGCCTGCCCGGCGACGCCGCCCTGACCGCCCTGGAGTCGGTGCTCACCGCCTCGCGGCGCGGAATGACCTGGCACACGAGCCGGGCCGACATCGACCTGGCTTGGAACGCCCTGGACGAGCTCGGGGTGGCCGAGCTGGCCGACCGCCCACTGGGCCAGCTCTCAGGCGGGCAGCGCCAGCTCATCGCCCTGGCCCAGACGCTCGTGCGCGAGCCCGGACTCATCCTGCTCGACGAGCCCACCTCCGCCCTCGACCTGCGCCGCCAGGTCTCGGTGCTCTCCCACGTGCGGCGGATCTGCCACCGGGACACCGGGCGCCTCGCCGTCGTCGCCCTGCACGACCTCAACCTGGCGGCCCGTTTCTGCGACCGTCTCGCCATCCTCGCCGGCGGGACGATCGTCGCCGAGGGGCCGCCCGCCGAGGTGCTTGAGCCCGACATCCTCGCCGAGGTCTACGGGCTGCGGGTGCGGATCGTGCCCGACGGCGACCACGTCATGGTCGCCCCCGAGGCCGAGCAGGGCGACTGAGCGGGGCCTGCCGCGACACGTTGTCAGGGCATCGATCAGGAGGCGGTCACCCGGCCAGTCGAGGGTCGGGAGGGGAAACAGATGGTGGCGCCAACGTGCGGAACGTCCCGTTGGCGCCATGCACTGACGCTTCGGTCGGAATTCTCCCTACCCTCAGGCCATGACAGCTTCTCCGGCCGCCCCGTCCGACCACGGGCTGAGGACGGCCTTCCCTACCACGCTCCTCATCGCCCTGGCCGCGCTCGCGGCCGTTGCGCCTCTGGCCACTGACGCCTACCTGCCGGCCTTCGCCCAGATGGCCGATGACCTGGGCGTCTCCGCCTCCAGTGTTCAGCTGACGATGACCACGTTCCTCGTGGGCATCGCGCTCGGCCAGCTGGGCATCGGGGTCCTGTCCGATCGCGTCGGCCGGCGTCCCCTTCTGCTGTGGGGCAGCGTGCTCGCCCTGGCCGCCAGTATCGGCGCCGCCTTGGCCCCGAGCCTGTCCGTTCTCCTGATCGCCCGCTTCTTCCAGGGGCTTGGGGGAGCGGCCGGCATGGTCCTGGGCCGGGCAGTCATCTCCGATCGTTCTCGTGGGATCACCGCCGCCCGGGCCCTCAGCGTCGTCATGGCGATTCAGGGGATCGTCCCGGTGGTGGCGCCGATCCTCGGGGGCGTGCTCGTCGAGCCCATCGGGTGGCGCGGCATCCTGGGGGTCGTGGCCGCCTTCACCGGGCTGCTCGTGGTCATGGTCGTTCTCTGGGTGCCCGAGTCCCTGCCCGCCGAGCGGCGCCACGACGGCGGCCTACGGATGCTGCTCGATGGCACCCGCGAGCTGGCCCGCGATCACGTCCTCGCGCGCCTCCTGCTCATCAATGCCCTGTCTTTCGGGCTGCTCATGGCCTACCTGTCGGCGGCTCCCTTCGTGCTGCGCAACGTGCTGGGCATGGGAACGGTGGCCTATACGGCGGTCTTCGGGCTGTGCGGGGCGACGGTCACGGTGACGATTGCGGTGGCGGCGTCCCTGGTGCGCCGCTTCTCCCAGGCCCGCCAGGTGAGGGTCGGACTTGTTGCGGGGCTGGTTGTCGACACGGTCTTCGCCGCGGTCTGCCTCGTGTGGCTGCGCGATCCGGTGACCGGGCCGGTGCGGATGCCGCTACTGGTGGCGGTCGTGGCGCTCTTCCTGGCGCACGTGGCCTGTCTGGGGCTGTCGATGGGCAACGCCCCGGCACTCGCGCTCGACCGCACCGGCCGGTGGGCGGGAACCGGCTCTGCGCTGCTTGGTTTTCTGCAGTTCGTCGTCGGCGGGCTCGTCAGCCCGCTGGTGGGGCTGACCGGGGAGGCCAGCGGCGTGGCCTTCGGCGTGGTCATCGTGGCCGTCAGTGTCATTGCGAACATCCTGGCGGTCTTCGGCCTGCGCGAGCGGGGCGAGGAGCAGCGCCGGGCTGCCCAGGAGACCGAGCGCCGACAGCAGTGTCTGGGTCAGTGACGGCTCCGGCCGGCAGCGCGCGCTTAGGAGGCTGATCGCAGTCGCGTCGTCGGCAGGGGCAGCTCGATGGCGCCGATGAGGTCCACGGACTTGGCGACCCCGGTGGCCGACAGGTCCTCCATCGCCCTGGCGACGATGACGCGGTCCCGGTGGATCTCGCGAATCCTGACCCGGGCCCAGCTCTCCTCGCCCGTCTGCGGATCGTCCTCCTCAAGGAGCCAGTCCTCTGCCAGAAGCCGCAGGCCGATCGCGTCCAGGACCGCCTCGGCCTCGTCGAGCTCCATGGCCTCGCCTCGCTGGACCCACAGCCGGTCGTAAGGGATGAACCGGCCGTCCGCACTCATCTCGATATAGCCCACGTGCTCGCCGTCCTCGTGACGCAGATGATCGAAGACGTCCTCGGGATCGGGCAGGCCTGCCTGCGGGTGGGGAGCGCTCATGCTCGCGAGGCTACCGGGCTGGTGAATGCTTCCCCGTCGGCGCAGGTCCGTCGCTTCTGCTGACTGGTGTCACGATCGGCGACTATTCGGGAGCCATACGGCATTGGCCGGCAACCTCGCAGAGGTGACTTGGGGGCGTCGGTGCTGGTCAGGCCTGGTTGTGGGGAAGTGGGGGCGTGGCGGCTCGAGGCTGGTTGACTCTGAAAAGTCGCCAATCGTGACACTTTCGGCAGTGTGTGGGGCTGGGTGGACTGATCGAGAACGTACTGACGAGGACTGTGTTCTCCCACAGAACTGGTGGGTGGGACCTCAGTCATCTGCAGGAAATCGCAGCCCTCGCCGGGTATCGCAGTCCCCGGTGTGCGGCTGGGGCGCACTGCCCTGACGCAGTCGGAGCCGTCCGCTGCCCTGCCGTGGGTGGCTGCACCCCACGCGAGTCGCGCTGCGTCCGTGTTGCAGGTCCGTGTTGCAGGTCACTGCCAGCTCCGGGAATGGACTGCGGTCAGGTTGGGTTGAGCCAGTCAGACTCAAGGTTGGGTGACGTGGAGTTGACAGAGTTCGACTCAACCACAATCCTGAGTGCATACGACTCAACCTGAAGGCGCCGGAACCCCGGCCCTCACTGCAGACATCAACCAAGCAACCACAAGGAGCACATCACATGGCACGCGCTGTCGGTATCGACCTGGGTACCACCAACTCTGCTATCGCCGTCCTCGAGGGTGGCGAGCCCACCATCATCCCGAACGCCGAGGGCGGCCGCACCACCCCCCTCCGTCGTCGCCTTCTCCAAGTCCGGTGAGATCCTCGTCGGCGAGATCGCCAAGCGCCAGGCGGTCACCAACGTCGACCGCACCATCTCCTCGGTCAAGCGCCACATGGGCACCGACTGGTCCGTCGAGATCGACGACAAGAAGTACACCGCCCAGGAGATCAGCGCCCGCATCCTGGCCAAGCTCAAGGCCGACGCCGAGGCCTACCTGGGTGAGCCCGTCACCAACGCGGTCATCACCGTCCCGGCCTACTTCAACGACGCCGAGCGTCAGGCCACCAAGGAGGCCGGCACCATCGCGGGCCTGACCGTGGACCGCATCGTCAACGAGCCCACCGCCGCGGCCCTGGCCTACGGCCTGGACAAGGGCAAGGAGGACGAGCTCATCCTCGTCTTCGACCTGGGTGGCGGTACCTTTGACGTCTCCCTGCTCGAGGTCGGCAAGGACGACGACGGCTTCTCCACCATTCAGGTGCGCGCCACCAACGGTGACAACCGCCTGGGCGGTGACGACTGGGACGCCCGCATCGTCGACTGGCTGGTCAAGCAGTCAAGAGCAAGGACGGCGTGGACCTGTCCAAGGACAAGATCGCCATGCAGCGACTCAAGGACGCCGCCGAGCAGGCCAAGAAGGAGCTCTCCTCGGCGACCTCCACGAACATCAACCTGCAGTACCTCTCCATGAGCGAGTCCGGCCCCATCCACCTCGATGAGAAGCTCACCCGCTCCAACTTCCAGGAGATGACCGCGGACCTGCTCGAGCGCACCAAGGTCCCCTTCCACAACGTCATCAAGGACGCCGGGGTCAAGGTCTCCGACATCGACCACGTGGTCCTCGTGGGCGGATCCACCCGTATGCCCGCCGTCACCGAGGTGGTGCGCGAGCTGACCGGCAAGGAGCCCAACAAGGGCGTCAACCCCGACGAGGTCGTCGCCGTCGGCGCGGCCCTCCAGGCCGGCGTCATCCAGGGTGACCGCAGTGACGTCCTGCTCATCGACGTCACGCCGCTGTCCCTGGGCATTGAGACCAAGGGCGGGGTCATGACCAAGCTCATCGAGCGCAACACGGCCATCCCGACCAAGCGCTCCGAGGTCTTCTCCACCGCCGAGGACAACCAGCCCTCCGTGCTCATCCAGGTCTACCAGGGCGAGCGCGAGTTCGCCCGGGACAACAAGCCGCTGGGCACCTTCGAGCTGACCGGCATCGCCCCGGCCCCCCGCGGCGTGCCCCAGATCGAGGTCTCCTTCGACATCGACGCCAACGGCATCGTGCACGTCTCGGCCAAGGACCGTGGCACCGGCAAGGAGCAGTCCATGACCATCTCCGGTGGCTCCGCCCTGCCCAAGGAGGACATCGACCGCATGGTCAAGGAGGCCGAGGCCCACGCCGAGGAGGACAAGAAGCGCCGCGAGGACGCCGAGACCCGCAACTCCGCGGAGCAGCAGGCCTACTCCATCGAGAAGCTCCTCAAGGACAACAAGGACAAGCTGCCCGAGGACGTCCACTCCGAGGTCTCCGAGGCCGTCGCCGACGTCAAGAAGGCCCTCGAGGGCGACGACATCGAGCCGGTCAAGACCGCTCAGGAGAAGCTGAGCTCGGTGGCCCAGAAGGTCGGTGAGGCCATCTACCAGGCCGACGCCGCCTCCCAGGCCGCGGGTGACGCCTCCGGCGCCGCCTCCTCCGCCGGCGGCTCCACGTCCTCCGACGACGAGGACATCGTGGACGCCGAGATCGTCGACGAGGAGGACTCCAAGTGACCTCGGCCGGCCCCACCCCCGAGAACGAGGGCATCGACCCCGAGCTCCAGGCGGCCGTCGAGTCGGCCTTCGAGGAGGTGCCCGACGACGTCCGCGACGAGCTCGTCCAGGGCTCGCCCGAGGGCGCGGCCGGCCAGTCCGACGCCGCCTCCGACGAGGAGGCGGCGGGGGAGGACCCCCTGGCCCAGGCTCAGGCCCAGGCCGCTCAGGCTGCCGACGACCTGGCCCGGGCCCGGGCGGACCTCTACAACCTCCAGCAGGAGTACCAGGGGTTCGTGCGCCGCTCCCGCGAGGGCGCGGCCTCCCACCGGGACGCCGGTGCCGCCGGCGTCGTCGAGGCCCTCATCCCGGTCCTCGACGAGATCGAGCTGGCCCGCCAGCACGGCGACCTGACCGGCACCTTCGAGACCACGGCCGGCAAGCTCGAGACGATCCTGGCCGAGAAGTACTCCCTGGAGCGCTTCGGCGCCGCGGGTGAGGCCTTCGACCCCACGCTGCACGAGGCCCTCATGGCCACCGAGTCCAGCGAGGTCACCGAGCCCACCATCGCCGCGGTCCTCCAGCCCGGATACCGCCTGGGTGAGCGCGTCGTGCGCGCCGCCCGTGTCCAGGTCGCCAACCCGGCCTGAGCGGTATCCACTGCATATCACCTGCACCACTCACCCAGGTCCGACGGCGGACCCGGACCCGCCGGAAGCGCCGGCACGGGTCCGCCGTCGAACCAGGGGGTGCCGTCGGGGCGCCCAAGGGCCCAGTCCCGGAGGGCGCCCATTCCATGACCTTCAAGCTTTGCCGCTCGTCAGTGACAGGCGGCTGTCATCAGTAAGGAAAACCCACGATCACCCGGATAAGGAGGCGGTGAGACGACCATGGCCAGTCAGGACTGGATGACGAAGGACTTCTACGCGGTCCTCGGCGTGAGTAAGGACGCCGACGCCGCCGCTATCAAAAAGGCCTACCGTACGCTCGCGAAGAAGTACCACCCCGACCGCAACCCCGACGACGCCGCGGCTGCGGAGAAGTTCAAGGAGATCGGAGAGGCGTACGCCGTCCTGTCCGACGAGGCCGAGCGCAAGCAGTACGACGCGATCCGCTCCATGGCCGGAGGCGGTGCCCGCTTCCAGGCCGGCGGCCCGGGAGGAGCCGGCGGTGCCGGCTTCGAGGACATCTTCTCCTCCATGTTCGGCGGCCAGGGCGGCAGCGTCCGCTTCGAGACCGCAGGCGGTGCCGGTGAGCCCGACCTCGACGACCTGCTGCGCATGTTCGGCGGCACCCCCAGCCCCACCCGCTCCGGTGGCCGCTCAGGCCCCTTCGGGTTCGGCGGCTTCACCCCCAGCCCCGCCCGCAGAAGGGCGCCGACGTTCTGACCTCGGCGACGCTGGACCTGCGCGACGCCGTCGCCGGCACCACCGTGGAGCTGACCGCGGACGGCCGCACCATGAAGGTCCGCATTCCCGCCGGTGTCCACGACGGCCAGAAGATCCGCCTGCGCGGAAAGGGCCGGGAGGGCGTCAACGGCGGCGAGAACGGCGACATGGTGGTGTCCATCAGCGTCAACAAGCACCCGGTGTACTCCATCGACGCGGCTGACAGCGCCAACCTGCGCATGGATCTGCCGGTCACGCTGCGCGAGGCGGCCCTGGGCGCCACGGTCGAGGTACCGCTGCTCGACGGCGGCACCTCCAAGATCAAGATCAAGCCCGGCACTCCCTCGGGCACCGTCATGCGCCTGCGCGGAAAGGGCGCCACCACCCGCAAGAAGACCGGTGACCTGCTGGCGACCATCCAGGTGGCCGTCCCCAAGAGGCTCTCCAAGGCAGCCAAGGAGGCTCTCGAGGCCTTCGATGAGGCCATGGGCGACACCGACCCGCGGGCCACCCTCATGGAGGAGGCGGCGAAGTGAGCCGGCGTCGTGCGGGGCAGGGGCTGGGCGTCCTGGCCGACGACGCGGCCGAGCGTGCGGTCTACGTGGTCTCGGTGGCGGCCGAGCTCGCCGGGATGCACCCCCAGACCCTGCGCCAGTACGACCGCCTGGGACTGGTCAGCCCCGCCCGGACCCGCGGGCGGGGCCGGCGCTACTCCCACCGCGACGTCGAGCGCCTGCGCCGCATCCAGTCCCTGTCCCAGGAGGGCATCAACCTCGAGGGCATCCGCCGCATCCTCGCCCTGGAGACCCGCGTCGAGGAGCTGGAGGCGGACAACGCCCGCATGCGCAGTCGTGAGGCCGTCATCCAGCGGATCTTCGCCGCCGCCGCCGACGGCGAGGTCCAGGTCGTCGCGCCCGGCCGCCAAGGCCGTGGACCTGCGGGACGCCACCCCGAGGCGGGGCGCGGGCGCACCGCCGGAACTGCGGGCACAGTGAGCACCGATCTCGTGCCCATGCGCCCCCGGTAGTACTGACGGGCACCGACGGGCACCGATGGGCACTGCGCGGGCACAGATGCGGCACTGAGCTCTTCGGCCGGTGCGGCGCACGGCCCCGGCGCATCGTTCTTCAGGCGGATGCAGCCGGTCTCCCACCGGTCGTAGGGTCCTGCGCATGCGGATGACAACCTCCTTCACCGGACCTCGGGGCGTGCGGTACCCCGCCCCTGACGTGGCCCGTGGCTTCATGCTCCTGTTCATCGCGGTGGCCAACGTTCCCTCATGGAACAAGATGCCGAACGGGGCCGAGCCGCCGGCCTCGTCCGTCGACGCCTGGTGGATGTTCGTCCGCGCGCTGGTGGTGGACCACCGGGCCTACCCGCTGTTCGCGATGCTCTTCGGTTTCGGGCTCATGACCATGATCAACCGGCGCATCGCCTCCGGCACCACCTCCTACCTCAGCTCCCTGCCCGGAGCGCAGACCGGCCGCGAGCCGATGCCGCACGAGGCGGCCTGGGCCCGTGAGATGGCCACCATCGACGCCTACCGCCTGGTGCGACGCCGTGGCTGGTGGATGCTGCTGTTCGGCTTCGTCCACGGCATCGTCTTCCCCGGTGACATCATCGGCGCCTACGGCCTGGTCGCCGTCCTCCTGGCCAACCTGCTGGCACGCAAGAACTACGGGGCGCTCTACCTGACCGCAGGCATCATCTCCGTGGTGGCGCTGGGGATGTACCTGGCCACAGGCACCCTGTCGGCGGGCGCCGCCCCGACGACCTCCGGGGAGCAGGCGATCTCAGTTGGAGCGGCGCTCCTCTGGCTCGGCGGCAACATCGTTCAGTGGCTCGTCGTGCTGGTCGTGCAGGCCCTCTTCGCACTCATCATCCCCGCAGCGGTCCTCGGCGCGCGCCTGGCCGACACCGATCTCATCACCCAGCCGGAGCGGCACCGTCGCCTGCTCGTCTCAGTGGGCCTCGGTGGTCTGGCGCTGGGGGCGTTCGCGGCGCTCCACAGCGCGCTGACGCTCGTGACGCCGATGGAGGCTTGGCCGTGGGACTTCGCCACCAAGGAGTTCTTCGGCCTGGCCGGGGCCTGCGGCTGGCTGGCGCTGCTGGCACTGTATGCTGGCGGTCCCAGACCGGACGGCCGGCTGACCGGGGTGCGACGGCTCGCCTCCGCTGTCGGCCGCCGCTCCATGACCGTCTATCTGAGCCAGACGATCCTGTTCGGCACTATCTTCGGCATCATTCCGCTCCTGGTGACGGGGAGGCGCCTGTGGGTGGGGCAGGCCACGGCCGCCCTCATCGCCCTGGGCGTCTGGCTGGCAGCCGTGGTCCTGTGCGTCCTGCTGGAGCATGGCGGTCACGCCGGTCCCTTCGAGACCCTGCTGCGCACCGCTGTTGCCCGCAGTGAGCGCAGGAGGCCGACGCCCCCGCCCCCGCCCGCCGTTTGGCCGGGGATGCAGCCCGGTGCGTGGCCGATGATGCAGATGGGGGCTCAGCCAGGAATGCCGCCGATGCAGCCGGGCATGGGGCCGGTGGCTCAGCCGGGTGCCCAGCCGGGAGTGCCTGTGCCGATGCAGCCGGGCATGGGGTCGGTGGCTCAGCCGGGTGCCCAGCCGGGAATGGCGCCGGCGACCCAGCCGGGATCGCAGCCGGCGCCCTGATCCGGCGCAGCCCCGCGGGCAGCCGACGAGTGCCGTGGAGCCTGATGCCACCGCAAGGAGGAAGGGCCCTGGTCCTCCGGGAGGAGGAGCGGGGCCCTTCCCGCCCTCTGAGGAGGAGAGGATCAAACCCTCACGTTAGCCCCGGCGGGGGAGGTGCCCCTGTCCGCCGCCTTCTAGCGTGGAGGGCATGAAACTCGCGACATCGTTCACCGGTACCCGGGGCGTGCGCTACCCGTCCCCGGATGTGGCCCGTGGCTTCATGCTCCTGTTCATCGCGCTGGCCAATATCCCCTTCTGGACCGGCGTGACGCAGTCCTCCGCTCCCGCCGACGCCGCCGACACGGCGTGGCTGTGGGTGCGCTCCCTCCTGGTCGACTCGCGGGCCTACCCGCTGTTCGCGCTGCTTTTCGGCTTCGGGCTGGTCACCATGGCCAACCGGCGCATCGCCTCCGGCACCACCTCTACCTCAGTTCCCTGCCCGGCGTGGAGGCCGGCCGTGAGCCGACGTCGCAGGAGGTGGCCTGGGCCTGTGAGCAGGCCACCGTCGACGCCCGCCGTCTGGTGCGGCGTCGAGGGCTGTGGATGATCCTCTTCGGCGCTGCGCACGCCCTGCTCTTCTCCGGTGACATCATCGGCCCCTACGGCCTGGTCGCCGTCATCTTCGCCGGCTGGATCACCCGCAAGCACTGGAAACGGGCCGTGGCCTTCTGCGTCGTCGTTGTCGTTGCCGGCACCGCCACCTTCCTCCACATGGGCAGCTTCCTGGCCTCCCAGGGCTCGGCCTCGGCGACGGCCGCGCACCAGGGGGCCGGCGGCTCGACCGACACGGTCCTGTCCTACGTCTCCCAAGGCCTCCTGGCCTGGGGTGGAAGCCTGGTCTCGGCGCTGTTCTTCTCCATGATCGTTCCGGCGATGTTCCTCGGAGCCCGCCTGGCCGACACCGACCTCATCATCCGCCCCTGAGCGTCACCGCCGGCTCCTGGTCGCTGTCGGCCTGGGCGGCCTGGGGATCGGGGCCGCGGGCGGTATCGGCTTCGCAGTGTGGGCCGCGGGTGGAACCCTGGCCACCTGGGGCATGCCCCTTCATGCGGTCACGGGTGTGGCCGGGGCCTGCGGCTGGTTGGCGCTGCTGGCCCTGTGCGCCGGCGGACCGAGGTCGGATGGCCGGCTGACGGGGCTGCGCCGGCTGGCCTCCAACGTGGGTCGCCGCTCCATGACGGCCTACCTCAGCCAGACCTTCCTCTTCGCCATTGTCTTCCTGGCTCTTCCCTCCCTGACCGGCATCGAGCTCCACCTGGGTGAGGCCCGGACCGCGGGGATCGCGCTGGCGGTCTGGCTGGTGACGGTCGGTCTGTGCACCGTCCTGGAGCGTGGCGGTCACGCCGGTCCCTTCGAGACCCTGCTGCGCACCGCCGTGGCCCGCAGTGAGCGCCGGCGCCGGCTGCCGGCTCCTCCGGCCCCGGCCTCCCCGGTCGGCGCCTCCGACACCTACGACCTGGTGCGCTGAGACGCTGAGACACCGGGGCACAGGCTGGTGCCCAGGACGATGGGGAGTGCTTTCCCCACGGCACCGGCGGGTCCGTGTCCCCACGCCCTTCAGGGGTCCCGTACGCTGGATCGGCCCGATGACCGCTTTCATGGCGCCTCATCATCCCCACGTCCTGAGGACTGTGAGTCGCCTCGCAGAATGTGAGGGTTGACCTCTTCGTTTCACAGGGCATCGTAGACACGGTAGCCTGCCTGCGTCCCCAACTCTGAAGGAAGCGAACAGTCCTCATGACTCAGCCCCCCAACCCCGGTCAGCCCTTCTATCAGCAGCAGCCCTCAGCCCCTTCGGCTCCGGTCCCGGGGCAGCCCTACCCGCCTCAGCAGCAGCAGTTCCAGGGAGCCCCCGGCGCTCCTGGCGCTCCCGGTCAGCCCTACCCGCAGGCGCCGGCGGGGGACAGCTTCATGGGCAACCTCTTCGACACCGCCAAGCCCTTCGCCGAGAAGTTCGGCAAGGTGTTCTTCTACATCGTTGCCGGCGGTCTGATCGCACTGTGGCTGTACAACGCCTACAACGCCGGTTCTCTGGCCGGTGACCTCGACTACGAGTCGGGCAAGCGGTCCTTCTCCTTCGGAACCTTCGTTCTCGACCTGGTCTTCAACGCGCTGTGGACCTTCGCCCAGATCGGTCTGATCCGCCTCTTCATCGAGCTGGTCATCAACTCCGGCAAGAAGAACTAGCGGCTCCCGGCGGAGTCACGTCTCCGCCGCAACCAGCTACTCGACTCTGACGGTCGCCGGCCCGCGTGGTCTGCGACCGTCAGTCGTTGGCGCCGGCTGCGTCCGAGTCGTCCCCGGTCTGACCGACCGGCAGCTCGAGGACAGCCGTCAGCCCGCCGTCAGGATTGGCGCTCAGACGGAGCTCGCCGCCGTGCGCGGTGGCCACGGCCGTGACGATCGCCAGGCCCAGTCCGTGCCCGGAGCCCCGGGTCCGCCCCCGTCCCTCACCGCGGACGAAGGGCTCGCGCAGGGACTCCACGCTCTCGGCCGCCACCACGGGGCCGTCGTTGCGGATCGTCAGACGCACGCCGTCATCCAGGCGCGCCATGCCCACGGTGATGCGGCCGCCCTCGACGTTGTAGCGGGCCGCATTGCGCAGCAGGTTGGACACGCTCTGGCGCAGCAGCACCGGGTCGCCGGGGACCCGGGCGGGCAGCAGGTGGGTGGAGACGTGAAGATCGTACTCAGCGACCTCCGGCGCGATGAGGCCCAGGGCGTCACGGACCGTGACCTCCATGTCCACGTCCTCGTGAGCCGGCTTCCCGGACTGGGCGTCTGCCAGGTCCAGCAGGGCGTCAATCGTCTCCCGGTTGGCGCGGTTGGTCTCCAGGACCCGGGTCAGTACCCGGCGCAGGTCCTCGGCCGAGGCCTGCGGGTCGGACAGGGCGACGTCGATCATCGTCTGCGTGGTGGCCAGTGGCGTGCGCAGCTCGTGGGAGGCGTTGGCCGCGAACCGGCGGTGGACGGAGAAGGAGCGCTCCAGGGAGGCCAGCATGTTGTCGAAGGTGTCCGCCAGGTCGTGGATCTCGTCGCGAGGGCCGGACAGGTCCAGCCGCTGGCTGAGGTCACCCGAGGCGGCGCGCTTGGCCGCCGCATTCATCGAGGACAGCGGCTGCAGCATCCGCCCCGCCAGGATCCAGCCGACGGTCCCGGAGAGCACCACGAGCAGCGCCAGCGCTCCGACGGCCGAGCGCATGATGCTGCCGAGCAGATCGAACAGGTTCGTGTCCACCTTGGCGGCCTGCGGAGTCGTCGCATCGATGACGGGAGTCTGCTGAGGCGGGTCGAAGGCGATGGAGAGCGTGACGTAGCGCGTGTAGAAGTAGACCAGGGCGATGAGGACCACGCCGGCTGCCGTCACCATCCCGGCGTAGGTCAGGGTCAGGCGTGCCCGGATACTCAGGTGCTGAGCGCGACGCAACCGCTCCTTGCGACCCGGCCGGGCGACATGTGCCTCACTGGCCTCACTGGCCTCACTGTCGGCGCCGTGCTGTGCCGCGTCGTCGGCCCGGGTCGCCTGGGCACCCTGCCCGCTCATGCGCTGAACCTGTAGCCCGCGCCGGGGACCGTCTGGATCACACGCGGCTCACCGAGCTTGCGACGCAGGTGGGAGATCGTCACCCGCGTGGAGTTGGTGAAGGGGTCGGCGTTGGCGTCCCAGGCCTTCTCCAGGAGCGTCTCGGCGCTGAGGACCCCGCCCTCGGCCTCCATGAGGACCTGGAGGACCGCGAACTCCTTGGGGCTGAGGTGAATGAAGTGCCCGTCGCGGTAGACCTCCCGGCGGAAGGGGTCCAGGCGCACTCCGTGGGCCTCGATGACCGGGGTGCGCGCCGGCTGGCTGCGTCGCCCCAGGGCCCGCAGCCGGGCCACCAGCTCGGGGAACTCGAAGGGCTTGGTGAGGTAGTCGTCCGCCCCCAGCTCGAAGCCGCCCACGCGCGCGTCCAGGGTCCGGGACGCGGTGAGCATGAGGACCCGCGTGCTGGGATGGTCGCTGACCACCCGGCGGCAGACCTCGTCGCCGTGGACCACGGGCAGGTCCCGGTCCAGGACGATGATGTCGTAGTCGTTGATCTCCACCTGCTCCAGGGCGCTGGCCCCGTCGCCGACGACGTCAACGGCCATCGCCTCGCGCCGCAGCCCGGTGGCGATGGCCTCGGCCAGATACTCCTCATCCTCCACGACGAGCACGCGCATGGCCCTGTCTCCTTCGCTGTGGTGTGTTCGGCCGGTCCCCCAGCGAACCAGCCCCCGTGTTGCCACAACATAAGCGAAATTGTGAACCCCATGGCAACACCGCTCACGGTTGGCTGTTCCTCGAACGAACGGGTGCCTCCGCGCCCCGACCCACGTGAGCCGAAAGGACCCCTCCATGAACAAGCCCCTCAGCACTCGGATCCTCACCCGCGCCGCCACGGTCCTGACCTGCGCCGTGTGCGCCGTCGGACTCATGGCCGGATGCTCCCAGGGCTCGAAGGCGGACTCGGCCGCGGCCTCCGCCTCCGCCACCAGCGGGGACGACTACCTGCTCAAGATGGCCAAGTGCATGCGCGACAAGGGCATCGACGTCTCCGACCCCGACGCCAACGGCAACGTGCAGTTCCCCGAGACCGAGGCCGCCACCAAGGCCGCCCAGGAGTGCGAGCAGATCGTCGGCCCCGCCCCCGGCACCGAGGACCTCGCCAAGCCCGAGACGCAGCAGGACCTGGTCAAGGCCGCCGAGTGCCTGCGCAAGGAGGGCTACGACGTGCCCGACCCCGAGGCCGGCAAGGGCATCCAGATCAACGGTGACATCCCCCAGGACGTCATGAACAAGTGCTTCTCCCAGATCGGGAACAAGTAACGCGGCGCCCTTCCGGCGCCAACGGACCACAGGCCCGCGCAGCAGGGCTGCCGCGCGGACACACACTCAGACAGGCAGACACATGGATCAGACCACCACCTCCACGCAGGTCGACGATGGCTCGAACGGCACCGCGGACAAGCCGGGTACGGCCCACCGCACCCGACGCCGGGCCTTCCTGGCCATGGGGGCCGCCGCGATCCTGGCCACGGGCGCCGGTGCAGGCGCCTTCGCCTCCAGGTCGGGCCCCTTCGCGGCCAAGGCCAGGCCGACGACGCCGACCTTCAGCGGAGCCACCGACACCATCACCAAGGGGGACCTCCAGGGGCAGACCTCCGTGTCCGGGACCCTGCGCTACTCCGACTCGCGCAAGTTCAAGTCGGGCTTCGAGGGCGTCCTCATCCAGGTGCCGGCCTCCGGGGCCGTCCTGACCCAGGGCGACGTCCTCTACCGCACGGGCAGCGAGATCGCCTACCTCATGCACGGCTCCCTGCCCGCCTGGCGCACCTTCGAGGCCGGGATGGAGAACGGTGAGGACATCCGCCAGCTCGAGACCCTGCTCCAGGGCATGGGCTACTTCGACTACGAGCCCGACAACCACTTCAGCTGGGCCACCACCAGCGCCATCATGAAGTGGCAGAAGGACGTCGGCCTGCCCCAGACCGGCACTATCCCACTGGGACGGATGGTCTTCACCCCCGGCGACCTGCGCGTGGGGACGGTCACCGCCCGGGTGGGGGGACCGCGTCGCCGCCGACGCCGAGCTCTTCGACGTCACCTCCACCACCCAGGTGGTCGACGCCAACATCAAGCTCTCCGACCAGAAGCTCGCCGTCGTCGGCACCGCCGTGACCATCAAGCTGCCCGACGCCAAGACCACTACCGGGAAGATCACCTCCGTGGGCACCCCCACCGAGAAGTCCTCCGGCTCCGGGTCGGGTACCGGTTCCGGCTCCGGTGAGTCCAAGGAACGAGTCATCCCCATCACCGTCACCCTCACCGACGCCTCGGCGACCGCCAACTTCCAGGAGGTCTCCGTCACCGTCGACCTGCCCAGCGAGAAGCGAACCGGCGTCCTGTCGGTGCCGGTCGGGGCCCTACTGGCCCTGAGCGCCGACCAGTACGGCGTCGAGATCGTCGAGTCCGGCGGCACCACCCGCAAGGTGGCGGTCGCCATCGGGCTGTTCGCAGGCGGGCGCGTGGAGGTCTCCGGCGAGGGCCTCTCCGAGGGACAGCGAGTGGTGGTGCCGCAGACATGAGCCGCATCCTGTCCCTGCGTGACGTGCAACGAACCTACGGGGAGCCGCCCGTGGCCGCCTGCGCCGGCGTGAGCCTGGAGATCGACGACGGCGAGTTCGTCGCCATCGTCGGCCCCTCCGGCTCGGGCAAGTCCACGCTCCTCAACCTCATCGGCACCCTGGACCGGCCCAGCGCCGGCACCGTCGAGATCGACGGCGTCGACGTCGGCTCCCTGTCCGACGCCAGGCTCTCGGCCCTGCGGGCCAGCCGCATCGGCTTCGTCTTCCAGCAGTTCCACCTGGCCGACGGGGTCAACGCGGTCGACAACGTCGCCGACGGCCTGCTCTACAGCGGAGTCCCCCGCTCCGAGCGGCGTCGGCGCGCCCGGGCCGCCCTGAAGCGCGTCGGCCTGGCCCACCGGCTCGACCACCGTCCCCACCAGATGAGCGGCGGCGAGCGCCAGCGCGTTGCCATCGCCCGGGCCGTCGTCGGCGAGCCCCCACTGCTGCTGGCCGACGAACCCACCGGGAACCTCGACTCCACCTCCGGTGCCTCGATCGTCGAGCTCCTCCACGAGCTCCACGCCCAAGGCACCACGATCATCGTCATCACCCACGACAACGAGCTGGCCGCCCAGCTCCCGAGGCAGATCGCCATCCGCGACGGCCGCATCGTGGGGGACTCAAGCCAGAAGGAGATCGTCCATGACGACGTCTACGCTCCGGCGTGAACGGTCCGCGGCCGAGCGGGCCGGAAGCGCCCCGGCCCGGCGGCTCCAGCGCTCGCGGCTGCGTCTGAGCGACGTGCTGCGCCTGGGAGGCACCGGCATCAGGGCCCGCCCCACCCGCGCCTTCCTGTCCGCCCTGGGGATCGCCATCGGTATCGCCGCCATGATCTCGGTGGTGGGCATCTCGGCCTCCAGCCGCGCCCAGCTCTCCGCCCAGCTCGACTCCCTGGGGACCAACCTGCTGACGGCCACCGCCGGGCAGGACCTCTTCGGCAACTCCTCCTCCCTGCCGCAGGACAGCGTCGGCAAGGTCCGCCTCATCGACAACGTCCAGAGCGCCTCGAGCACCGGCCTGGTCAAGAACTCGCTGGTCTACCGCACCCCGCTCATCGACAAGAACGCCTCGGGCGGCATCACCACCCTGGCCGCGGACAGGTCGCTGCTCGACGTCGTGGCCGGACAGGTGGACAAGGGCACCTGGCTCAACGAGGCCACCAGCAAGTACCCGGCCACGGTCCTGGGGCAGACGGCGGCCCAGCGCCTCGGTGTCGTCTCGCCGGGAACCAAGGTGTGGATCGGCGGCAACTGGTTCACCGTGGTCGGCATCCTCAAGCCGGTGGTGCTGGCTCCCGAGCTCAACAACGCTGCCCTCGTCGGTCAGGGCGCGGCCAGCGACCTGCTGGGGCACGACGCCAAGCCGACGACCGTCTACACGCGCAGCCAGGACACCGCCGTCCCCACGGTGCGCAAGCTGCTGGCGCCGTCGATCTCGCCGCAGGCCCCCAATGAGGTCAAGGTCTCGCGCCCCTCGGACGCCCTGGAGGCCAAGAACGCGGCCGACAAGGCCTTCACCGGCCTGCTGCTGGGAGTGGGCTCGATCGCCCTGCTCGTCGGCGGTATCGGGGTGGCCAACACGATGATCATCTCGGTGCTCGAACGCCGTCGGGAGATCGGGCTGAGGCGGTCCCTGGGCGCGATGCGCGTGCACATCCTCGTGCAGTTCATGACCGAGGCGCTGCTGCTGGCCTCCCTGGGCGGTGCCCTGGGGTGCGTCATCGGGATCGGGGTGACCGCCGGGATGTCGGCCGCCAACGGCTGGCCCTTCACCCTACCGGTGATCGCCGTCGCCGGTGGGCTGGGCGTCACCATCGCCATCGGCGCCCTGGCCGGCGTGTACCCGGCTGTTCGGGCCTCCCGCACGCCTCCGACCGCCGCGCTCAACGCGCAGTAGACGAGCGCCGGCAGCCCCAGGGAGGCGGATGAGACGTCCCGGTGGGAGACGACCGGGCCCCGCGGTGGTGGTCACCGGACTGTGGCGGCCGGTGACCTCACGGGGTGAGGGGAGAGCCCAGAGGAGCCGGGATCGCGTGAGGGCCCCGCACTGAGCTGTGCGGGGCCCTCACTCCTGCGATCAGAAGACCGCGGTGCCTAAGGGTAGGCGGACTCTCAGCTGGATCACTCCGTGCCGAGCTTGCCGTCGACGGCGTCGCGGGCGGCGTCGATCTTGTCGTCGTACTTGCCGCCGGTCGCCTTCTTGGCAGCACCGGCTGCGGCGTCCAGCGCCTTGTCGCTGATCGCCTCGGCCTTGTCGGAGCTGAGAGTGCCACCGGCCTTCTTCGCCAGGTCATCAAGTCCCATGTGTGTCTCCTTCCGTCGGGTGGCCGGACGTCGGATGACGACGGCCTCGCCTGAATAGTGCCAGGTTTGCGCACCTGCGTCATCTGAGGCCGGCTCGACCTCCGGGCGCATCAGCGGGGCGGTGACTCACCACTGCCAGGTGGGGCGGGCGGGTGAGCCCGCGGCGTCGGCCAGGAGGACGGCCTCGCGAACGCGTCGGGTCAGGAGGGACAGGACGAGCCGATAGGAGTCCTCGACCATGTCGGTGGCGTCATCCGCGAGGTAGTCGGGGCTGGTGAGGTCGATGCTCACCCAGTGCCGCTTGGACTGGTGGAAGCCCGGCTCCACCCACGTGTAGGCGGTTCGCACGGCGACGACGTCCTCGGGGTCGAGCTTGACGTTGGCCAGGAGGCGGCCGTCGGTGTGGGGGATGAGCAGCAGGAAGAGGCGAGGGCCCACCGAGGCGACGGGGATGTCCCACTCGGGCTTGTTCCCCGCCCAGGCGCCGGGCAGTGTGGCCGCCTTGGCCAGGAGCTCGTCCCGACGGGCGGCCACAGTGACCTCGTCGACGCACCTGGAGGGCTCGTCGGGGCGAGGGCTGTGGCGAAGCGGCGCGGTCATCGACGTCGAGCCTACGTTCTCCCGGCGGTCGGGCGCATGGCGCGCGGCCGGGTGCAGTCCGCTCCGGGCAGAGGGGCATCCTGCGCGTAGGGTGACAGGATTCCCTGTCCCCGACGGCGTCGAACGCCCCCGGCTGCGTGGAGTGCCCCTGCTCGGAGTGACACGCCCCTGGCCGTGCTCAGTGGATCGTGTCGAGGATCGTGTTGCTGATCTGCTTCGCCTCTTCCGCAGAGCCGGCGGACACGTAGATCGACGCGTAGCCGGTGGGGCCGCCCGAGGACTTCGAGGTCGGAACCAGGATGAGGGTTCCATAAGCCTTGTTGCCGGCCGCCTCCAGCGTGTAGGTCCCCACCGCGGCTTCTCCCGTGGCGGTCTGCTTGGTGGAGTACTCCGTGAGGGTTGCGCTCTGCTGGGTGAGGACTGACGTGACCTCACTCTCGGTAGGTGTGGACTTCAGAGGCAGAGGCTGCGAGGCCATGTTGACGTTGTTGTAGAACCCCTGCGGGGCTGGCCTCCTTGGCGCGGTAGACGATGTCGAACGCGGCGTTCTGCTGGTCGAGCCTGGCGGCGTTGGTGCCCATCGTCTGGGCGATGCTCTCCTTCTCCGCGGGGTCGAGGTTCTTGAGGTCCTGCCAGTCCTTCGGTACGGCGAAGGTGAGGCTGACGCTGGTGCCGGAGACTTCCTGGCTGTCGGCGGGGATCGGCTTCGCCGACGCGTCGGCCTGGCTGGACGAGGCGCTGCTGGCGGAGGCCTTGTCGTCGTCCTTGTCGTCGTCCTTGTCGTCGTCCCTGTCGCTCTTGTCCGCCTCGGCGTCCTCCTTACGGTCCTTGGTGTCGCTCTTGTCCGATGCTGATGAGCTGTCGGAGTCGGCCGAGCTGGATGAGTCGGAGCCCGACATGATGTGTGAGCAGGCGGTCAGGGTGGGGGTGGCAACCAGGGCGAGGCCGGCCAGTAGGGTCGCAGCGGTGCGTACGGATTTCATGATGCTCCGAGGTCTGAGGGACAAGGACCTTGGTAGGACATCATGGTCGGCCGGGAATGCTCTATGGAGACAACTCCCCAACGGCGGGGGCCGCTGTGGAGGCCTGGCGTCGAGGGGGTGTCAGCGGACCGTCGTGAGGATGGTGGACACGATGGTGTCGACCTCCTCGGCGCTGCCGGCCGTCACGGCGATGCGTACATAGGTGCCCGACGACGTCGGAACGGCGACGACCGCGCCGGCCGTCTGGACGCCCTGAACCTGTGCGGTCGAGGTGTCGACGGCGGCCTGCCCGTAGGTGGACTGCTTGGTGGAGTAGCCCGTCGGCGTGCCGCCCTGCCGAGTGATGACCTCGTCCAGGCTCTCCTGGGACGGGGGCGTCGACGAGGCCTCGGCCTCCTTGGCGACCGCGGCGCTGCTGAAGGACAGTCCGCCGCTCTGCGAGAACCGGCCGTAGAAGGCGTCGGTGCTGCTCAGGCGCTGGGAGAGGACTGAGGGATCCTGCCCCTGGGCCCGGGCGAGGAGCGCCTTCTGGGCCTCGGGAAGGGCGTTGATGTCCTGCCAGTCCTCGGGAACCGCGAAGGTGAGGCCGGAGGTCGGTGCGGTGATCGCCTGGTGGCCTGCCGGGATGGAGGGGGCGGCGCTGCCGGAGGCGTTCGCGCTGGGCTGCGCGGCTGCGCCGGCCCCGCTCGACGACGTCGCCGCGGCCGCGGGGGACGAGCCGGTCGCTCCGTGCGAGCCCGCTGACGAGAGGCTGCCCTGTGAGCAGCCCGTCAGGATGAGGAAGGTGGCCAGAGCGAGGGCGGCGCGCGTGGTTCTCATGATGTCTCCGGGGCGGGGGCGTGATCGTGACGCGACCATAGCGGCGTCGTCGAACAGTGGTGTGTCAAATGCTCGGCTGGCATGTCGCGGGCGGCCGCGATGACCGGCGGGAATGCGACGAGAGCGACCCCAGGAGTAGCCCACGTCACTGTCGCTCCGAGAAGTTGAGTGGAATAGACTCAACTCTGCGAAGGTTGTGGTGACCAGAAGACGCAAGACGTGACCACCTCTCGAAGGAGATCCGTATGGACACCAACTACACCACCAAGTCGCAGGAGGCGATCTCCGGGGCCATGCAGGCTGCTGCCGCGGCAGGTAACCCCCAGATCGAGCCCGCGCACCTGCTCGTTGAGCTCCTCTCCCAGCCCGACGGCGTCGCCGCAGGACTCCTGGCCGCCGTCTGCCCCGACGCCGCGGCCCGCCAGGCCGTCGGCGCCTCCGCACGCCGCATCCTCACCCAGCTGCCCACCTCCTCGGGCTCCTCCATGACCCAGCCCCAGCCCTCGCGCTCGCTGCTGGCCGCCCTGGAGGCCGCCTCGACGGTCGCCAAGGAGCTGTCCGACGAGTACATCTCCACCGAGCACCTGCTCATCGGTCTGGCCAAGGGTGACACCTCCGGCTCCACCCCCACCGTGGCCCGCATCCTGGCTGACGCCGGCGCCACCCCGGAGGCCTCATCGAGGCCCTGCCGCAGGTCCGCGGCTCCTCCCGCGTGACCTCCGCCAACCCCGAGGGCACCTACAAGACCCTCGAGAAGTACGGCACCGACCTCACCGAGGCCGCACGTGAGGGCCGTCTCGACCCGGTCATCGGCCGCGACGCCGAGATCCGCCGCGTCGTGCAGGTCCTGTCCCGGCGAACCAAGAACAACCCCGTCCTCATCGGCGAGCCCGGCGTCGGCAAGACCGCCGTCGTCGAGGGCCTGGCCCAGCGCATCGTCGCCGGCGACGTCCCCGAGTCCCTGCGCGACAAGCGCCTCATCTCCCTGGACCTGTCCGGGATGGTGGCCGGCGCCAAGTACCGCGGCGAGTTCGAGGAGCGCCTCAAGGCCGTCCTCAAGGAGATCAAGGACTCCGACGGCGAGGTCATCACCTTCATCGACGAGCTGCACACCGTCGTCGGCGCCGGCGGCGGCTCCGAGGGCGCCATGGACGCCGGCAACATGCTCAAGCCCATGCTGGCCCGCGGCGAGCTGCGCATGGTGGGTGCCACCACCCTGGACGAGTACCGCGAGAACATCGAGAAGGACCCCGCCCTGGAGCGCCGCTTCCAGCAGGTCTTCGTCGGTGAGCCCAGCGTCGAGGACACCGTCGCCATCCTGCGCGGCATCGCGCCCAAGTACGAGGCTCACCACCAGGTGACCATCTCCGACGGCGCCCTCGTGGCGGCCGCGGCCCTCTCCGACCGCTACATCACCGGTCGCCAGCTGCCGGACAAGGCCATCGACCTCGTCGACGAGGCCGCCTCCCGGCTGCGCATGGAGCTCGACTCCAGCCCCGTCGAGATCGACGAGCTGCGCCGCCGCGTGGACCGCATGCGCATGGAGGAGGCCTACCTGGACGAGTCCATCGAGGACGTCTCCAAGGCCGACCCCGCCGACGTCGACCGCCTCGAGCGCCTGCGCGCCGAGCTGGCCGACGCCTCCGAGGAGCTGGCCTCGCTCAACGCCCGATGGGAGGCCGAGAAGGCCGGCCACAACAAGGTCGGTGAGCTGCGCGCCGCCCTGGACGAGATGCGCACCCGCGCCGACCTGGCCGAGCGCGAGGGCAACTTCGAGGAGGCCGGCCGCCTGCGCTACGGCGACATGCCCGCCCTGGAGCGCCAGATCCGCGAGGCCGAGGCCGCCGACGACGCCGCCGAGCAGACCGCCGGCGAGCCGATGATCGCTGAGAAGGTCGGCGCCCCCGAGATCGCCGAGGTCGTGGGCTCCTGGACCGGCATCCCCGTGGGCAAGCTCCTCCAGGGTGAGACCGAGAAGCTCCTGACCATGGAGGACGTCATCGGCGAGCGCCTCATCGGGCAGAAGGCCGCCGTGGCCGCCGTGGCCGACGCGGTGCGCCGCTCGCGGGCCGGCATCTCCGACCCCGACCGCCCCACCGGCTCCTTCCTCTTCCTGGGCCCCACGGGCGTGGGCAAGACCGAGCTGGCCAAGGCGCTGGCCGAGTTCCTCTTCGACGACGAGCGCGCCATCGTGCGCATCGACATGTCCGAGTACTCCGAGAAGCACTCCGTGGCGCGCCTCGTGGGTGCCCCTCCCGGGTACGTCGGCTATGAGGAGGGCGGCCAGCTCACCGAGGCCGTGCGGCGTCGGCCCTACTCCGTGGTCCTGCTCGACGAGGTCGAGAAGGCCCACCCCGAGGTCTTCGACATCCTCCTGCAGGTGCTCGACGACGGCCGCCTCACCGACGGTCAGGGGCGCACGGTCGACTTCCGCAACGTCATCCTCGTGCTCACCTCGAACCTGGGCAGCCAGTTCCTCACCGACCCGCTCACCAGCCCCGAGGAGAAGCGCAACGAGGTCATGAGCGTGGTTCAGGCCTCCTTCAAGCCGGAGTTCCTCAACCGCCTCGACGACATCATCATCTTCGAGGCCCTCTCCAAGGAGGAGCTGGGTGAGATCGTCGAGATCCAGCTGGCCCGCATCGCCAAGCGCCTGACGGACCGGCGCCTGAGCCTGGAGGTGACCGACGCCGCCCGCAGCTGGCTGGCCAACGAGGGCTACGACCCCGCCTACGGGGCCCGGCCACTGCGCCGCCTCGTCCAGCGCGAGATCGGCGACCGCCTGGCCCGCATGCTGCTGGCCGGGGAGGTCCTCGACGGGCAGAAGGTCGTCGTCGACAAGGTCGACGGCACCGACGGGCTCACGCTGCGGGCCGAGGGCGAGGCGCACCTGCCGTCCGCGTCCTCGGCGGCCTCGCCGGCCTGAGCCCGAACCCCGACTGAGGCGGCCGAGCGAGGCGGAGGTCGCGACGGGTCACTGACAGGCCAGTGACGGGCCAGTGATGAGGGGGCGGGCCCACCTGAGTGGTGGGCCCGCCCCTTTGCGCTGTCCGCGTCGTCGCGGACCTCAGCCGGGCTGGTTGTCCTCAGTGGGCCAGGCGTTGTACACGCAGCCGCCTGCCAGGTCGTGGCTCTGTTGGGCCATGAGTGGGGCCTTGAGGCCGGCTCCGGCGCAGAACTCGTGCTCGTGCCCGAGGAAGTGACCCACCTCGTGGTTGGTGACGTAGATGCGGTAGGAGTCGACGTCGGGGTAGGTGATGGCGCCCCAGTTCCACCGGTCGGAGTTGATGACCACGTTGTCCCCGTTGCGGCAGCTCCACATGCCGCCGGTGTCCAGCGGTGAGCACAGGGCGTCGGCGCTGGGCGGCGTGGCGATATTGAGGGTGAAGTCCGCGCTCGCGGGGTCGGCCACCGGCTGGAAGGACGTGTTCTGCGCGGTGGGCCAGCCGCGCTCGTCATTGAGGATGCGCTCCACGATGGGGGCCGCTGTCGCGGCGTCGACATGCGTGCCGCCCTCGACCCGCAGCACGTAGCGGTAGACGGTTGCGGCCGCGGGCCGAGAGACGGGCACGGCCGGCGCGATCGTCCAGGTGCCGTTGCCGACGGCGCCGGAGTGCGCGAAGCCCTCGGTGTCCAGTCGTGGGGACGGCAGCGCCGAGCCCGATGGTGTCGATGAGGCGGAGGCGGCGGCCGACGACGACGGTGAGGCCGCACGGCCGGCGGACGCCCGGACGGAGGACGGGGCCGTGGCCTTCGCCGGGGTTGAAGACTGCTGTGCGGAGGAGCCCAGTGGCAGGGCGAAACCGGGATGGAGCCCCCAGACTCGCAGTCCGACGACGATCAGGAGCAGCGCTACGACCAGCGTCGTGCCGTAGAGGATCCGGCTGCGCGAGCGTCGGCGCCGCCGCTCGCGGCGGGCGACGGCGAGTGCTCGCCGGCTGGCGGGATCGGGTGCGTCTGACGAATGACGATGAGTGGAGTGCTGGCCGGCTGGGCTGCGGCGATGCCCGGCGGACGTCGGACGGCGTCCCGACGCCGACGACGAGGCGCTGCCGGGGCGGGAGGGGCGCCGCGGCGGCTGCGGGGTCGAGGGGCGCATGCGACCATCGTAGGGGTGCGCATCCAACCGACCCGCCGGGAGCTACTCCTGCGCGCCCAAGGTCACACGCGGCGTCGAGGCGCTGGCGGCCCGGTGGTCAACGTCCGATTGACTTCTCGATGCGTCAGTCGCGTGCAGCCGAGTGCCGGTCATCCGCAGGGTGTGTGGGCCGGGCGTCGTCGACGGGGAGATTCGCGGCAGGTATTTGAACCGGAGACAAGAATCCCGTAAGTGTTACACAACTGTAATCAACGCAACTATGCCGTGCGAACCTGAGTGAAGTCACAAAGAGTTCTGAGTGCTGACGGGAAGGGGTGGTTGCCAGCAATCCCAGCAGCCGCAACAGACCATGTGGTCGGAGATCTCTGCGCTGGTAGGAGCCGGTTAATTGTGTAAAAACCGAGACCAAGTCGTCACTCACGTCACGGCGAGGGCACGCGGAGGTCACACTTGAGCGGATTATTCGGATGAGGGCCTTTCTGCCTTGCAATTCCCTTACTGGAAGGTGCCATGATTCGGCCATGAACACTGTCAGTACCCCGACTTCGCCCCAAGCTGCCCCTGGCTAGGCGGCGCGGACCCGGGCGCCCCCGAGCGGGCAGCGAGGACAAGCGAGCACGCATCCTCAATGAAGCCGTGGTTCTCTTCGGAGAGCACGGGTATGCCGGCACCTCCCTGGCCGACATCGCCAACGCAGCGGACATCTCCAAGGCCGGACTGCTGCACCACTTCTCCTCCAAGGACGAGCTCTTCGCCAAGGTGCTGGAGCGTCGTGACCGTGAGGACGCCCTGAGCATTCTCGTGGAGTCCCCGGCCGTCGATGGTGACGCCGTCGAGGTTCCCGTCGACACCGTCGGCAACCTGGACACCCTCGAGGTCGCAGCAGTCTCCGACCTTGATGGCAACCCCTGGGCCCTGCTGGAGCGCTACATCGAGCTGCTCGAGTGCAACGTCGCCCACCGGGACCTCACGGCGATCTACACTGCCACGGCGGTCTCGGTCCTCGACGCCGAGCACCCTGCGCACCGGTGGATGGCCAACCACCTCAACGCCGCCGTCGAGCGGTTCGAGTCCAGCTTCGAGGCCGGCAAGGCCGCCGGGCTCGTGGACCCGCAGATGCCCTCGCGTCTCGTGGCGCGCAGCCTGGTCGCCCTCATCGATGGCCTCCAGCTGCAGTGGCTGTGCTCGACCACGCCCGGGACGGCCGCCGCGGAGGCCCTGTCCACCGACCTGGTGGCGGAGATCCGCCTCTACGCCGACTGCCTGCGCAGCCAGTGGGAGGTCCAGGAGACTCCGGAGACCCCTCAGCGACCCAAGGCCGCCTGACGGTCTGAGGGGTTGCGGGGGTCGCGCCGCATCGCGCTCGGCCCTCACGAGTCCTCATCAGAATCCCTACTCGTCCCATCCGGCTCGGGAACCTCGCGTTCCCGGGCCGGTTCTGTGCGCGGGCGCCGGTCATGAGCGGGTGTCCTGCCTCGCGTCGGCCCGCTTCAGCGCTGTGCCCACAGCAGCAGGTGCGGGGTGATCGACGCCAGGTCTGGGACGACGACGAGGCCGGGATCGGCCGGGAAGTGCTTGGTCGCCCCGATCTGCACGACGTGGATCCCGTTGCCCCGGGCCGAGGCCGCCCCTGTCGGGGAGTCCTCGACGACGACGCAGTCCTCGGGGCGCAGGTCGAGGTGCTCGACCGCTGTGGCGTAGGGCAGTGGATCGGGCTTGGCCCCGACGCCGTCGTCACCGGTGACCAGGACGGCGAAGACGTCGCCGAGCGCGGAGGCCACCTTCTCGACGATCCGGCGCGGTGAGGCCGAGACGATCCCCTGGGCCAGCCCCACCTCCGACAGCGCCGAGGTGATCCGCAGTGCTCCGGGCAGCAGGGGAGGGGCGGCGCTCACGGAGGCCTCGACGTCGTGCGCGATCGCCTCGAAGGCCTCCTGCGTGGCCGGATCGTCCCAGGAACGGGTGGCGCCGGTGGCGGCGATGAGCTCTCGGGCCTGACGGATGGAGGCTCCCGTCATCTGGGCGACGAGCTCGGGACGCGGGTCGCCGCCCAGGGCCTGGCAGTGGTGGATGAAGGCTTCGTCCCAGAAGGGCTGGGAGTCCATGAGAGTGCCGTCCATGTCCCACAGGACGGCGCGCACCGTGAAATCGGGGGTGGATGTCGTGGTCACGGCAATCAGCCTAAGGGGTGTCTCCGTGGATGTGTGACGGGTTCAGGCGTCGTGCGGTGCCTGAGACCCGCTTGCCGGCGTTCAGGGTTATGCGCTGCGCCGTCGTCCTGGCAGACTGCGGACAGGATGCCAGGTGGAGCACGTGCCGGGTCCGGACCGGGCGGGCTGACGGCGGAGTCGGTGAGGCCGGGAGGGGGCTGGGTGAAGGACACCTACAGGACCACCATGGAGGACGTGGCCAGGGAGGCCGGCGTCTCGCGCACCACGGTGTCCTTCGTGCTCAACAACCGCGACGACGCCCGTATCGCCCCGGAGACCCGTGAGCGCGTCCAGCACGTGGCCGCGCAGCTCGGCTACCGCCCGCACGGCGGTGCGCGCGCCCTGGCGTCGCGCCGCTCCGCTCTCATTGGCCTGGTCTCCGAGATCGTCACCAGTCCCTTCGGCGCCGCCACGATCCGCGGTATCCAGGACACGGTCCGACGTGCCGGCTACACCCTGTTCATCGTGCCGTCCTCGACCGAGACGACCACGGACTCCGAAGCCTTCGAGACGCTTCTGAAGTCCCGGGTCGAGGGCATCATCTACGCCACGGGCTGGAACTGCCGGGTCCGTATGCCGGCGCAGGCCCGTGAGATCCCCACCGTCCTGGTCCACTGCATCGACCCGCTCTCCGGTCTTCCCTGCGTGCGTCCCGACGAGGAGCAGATGGGGCGGCTGGCCGCTCAGGCCCTCCTGGAGGGGCATCACCGCGACATCGGCGTCATCGAGCTCGATCCGAAGGACGGTGAGGCCGCCCCGGGCCGGCGTGTCGGTTGCCGGACCTACTTGGAGCAGGCCGGAATCCCCTGGAGCACTGTTCACGTGGCCGTCGGTCACGGCACCACCCGGGGAGGGTACGCCGCCGCCGCCCGTCTCCTGACGGATCATCCCTGGCTGACCGGTCTGGTGTGCGGCAATGACCGCATGGCGCTGGGGGCCTACGACGCGATCCGCGCGCAGGGCCTGCGGGTGCGCGAGGATGTGGCCGTCATCGGGATCGATGACCAGGAGCTCATCGCCGACCAGGTCCATCCGGCCCTGACGACGATCGCCCTGCCCTTCGAGGAGATGGGGCGGGTGGCCGTCTCCCACCTGCTGACCCTCATGCGGGGCGGGGAGGTGCCTGACGAGACGCTCCTGCCCGGGCAGATCATCCGCCGCTGCTCGGCCTGACGGCGCGTCGCGCCGTCTCTCAGGCCCGCCGACGGCGCAGGCGCAGCACGTAGGCGCCGGTTGCGGTGGCGAGCGTGGCCAGGACGCCCAGCGTCACGGAGGCCCCGGTGCGGGCCAGCGGGAACCTGCCCGACGTGCCTGTGCCGGCGGCCGCTGCGGCCGGGCTCGTCGCGGCGGCGGCCTCCGCCTGACCGTGGCCGGCCGGCTTGTACGCGGCCGGCTTGCCGGGGCCGGGGGAGTCGGGGCCCTCGGCGGCCCCGGTGGACTCCTGGGGGGATCCCAGGTGCCACAGGCTCAGCGAGTTCAGGTGCGCCGTACCGCCCTCGGCGTGGAGTGAGACGTTCGTGGCGTTCTCCTTGGGGTAGACGGTCTCGGTGATGACGGGGGTGCCGTCGGCGGCGAAGACCTCTACGGAGTGGGCGTCGACGATGATGCGCAGGTGGACCTGCCCTTTGCTGTCCGGTGACAGCGGGGCAGTGGAACGTCCCGGGAACTTCGGGGAGAAGTCGCTGACCCCGGAGTGGGTGCGGTCCACGACGAGCTGCTCGGCCTTGGCGTCGTAGCCGATGAGCGTGTACTGCTCGCCGTTGTCGAGGACCTTGAGGCCGGCGAAGGATGATTGGCCGGGACTCAGGTCGACGCTGATGTCCAGGGAGGTTCCCTGGGCGGCCTGGCCGAGGGAGGTGTCGCCCGCCGGGATGTCGGTGTCGCTCCGGGTGAGCTCCTGGCCGGTGCGCAGGGACTCCAGGGCCGTCACCGGCTGGGCGGTCAGACGCAGCGTGCCGTCCACCCGGGTCAGCCCCATCTCACGCACCGTGGACATGGCGGTGCGCCAGGTGGTGGTGGGCAGGTCGCGCACGTATGCCCAGTTGCTCATCCAACCCACCTGGTAGCGCTTGCCGCTGGGGACGTTGTCCCAGGTGACGGCCGCGTAGTAGTCCTTGCCGTAGTCCAGGCGCGGGACGACGTCGGCCCCGGAGAAGGCCTTCGTGTCGGACTGGAGGATCTGGTCGACCATGAGGTGACCCCAGTCCTCGGCGTTGCCGTTGTGGTCCTCGATGACCAGGCGGGCCTTGCGGCCCTTGTAGGCGGAGACGTCCATGCTCGTCCACTCCAGGGTCCCGGAGTTGTTGCCGGTGGCGGAGGCGACGACCTTGCCGTCAACGACGAGGTTGACCGAGGTGTTGTCCGCGAAGGGGGGGAGGCCTTCGTGTCAGAGGCGCGCACCTCGTCCAGGAGGATGTGTCCCCAGGGGCCGGTGGCCGTGTCGGTGACGACGATCTGGGCCGACTTGCCCTTGAGGTCGCTGACGTCCCAGCTCTGCCAGTTGAGCTCCTCCAGGTTGCGGCCGGTGGCCGAGCGCACCACCTTGCCGTCGACGACGAGCTCGACGACGGTCGCCCCGGAGCCCCCGTCAGTGCCGTCCTCGGGGCGCGGGTTGTTGCCGCCGCCCATGAGGAGGTTGAGGTAGGCGGAGTCGATGGTGAAGGTCGGTGAGGTCGCGGTGCCGGTGGTGGCGTCCGAGCCCTGCCCGGTGGAGGCGTCGAAGTAGGTGTTGAGCAGCCCGGCGCTGGAGTGGTTGACCAGCGGCTGCTGGCCGGGGGTGGCGCCCTGAGGGGGCGTGGTGCCGAAGGCGGTGCCCTCCACGGTCCAGCCGTCCCAGGAGCCGTCGAAGCCGGCCAGGAGCTTGCCGCCGCCGTTGTCTCCGGTGGCCTGCGGATTGTAGGGGTGCTTGCCGCCGGCGGTGCGCAGGTTGATGTAGGACGAGGAGACCGTGAACTCATCCGAGGTCAGCGTGCCGGTGTCGGCGTCGCCGCTGCCGAAGGAGTCCACGTAGGCCTGCCCTGGCGCCCGGGCAGGTCCCCGGTGGCCGGGCCCGATCCGAAGGCGGCGCCCTCGGACTTCCAGCCGGTGTAGCCGTTCTCGAAGTCGGCCAGGGGCGTGCCCTCCTCACCGGTGTAGTGGGGGATCTTCTCGGGGGTGAAGGTGGAGCCGTCCCAGCTGCCCACGAAGTACTGGGCGGAGTCGGCCACCGTGACCACGAGGACCCACTTTGGTCTCCTTGGTGCTGCCGTCGACCGGTAGGGGGAAGAAGTCCGGGCACTCCCACACCGCCGAGGTGATGCCCTCCCCGCCGAAGCTGGACTGCTCTGTCCAGTGGATGAGGTCGGGCGAGGAGTAGAAGGAGATGCGGTGCTCGGTGGCGTGGGAGACCACCATGGTCCAGCGGCCGGAGGTCTCGTCCCAGAAGACCTTGGGGTCGCGGAACTCGTTGGAGCCGATGTCCAGGACCGGGTCGCCGTTGTTGTACAGGTTCCAGGTGCGACCCTTGTCCGTGGAGTAGGCCAGTGACTGGGACTGGTTGCCGCCGACGTCGGCCCGCGTCCACACCGCGACCATGGCCGGGTTGTCCGGGCTGCCCAGGCCGGAGGTGTTCTTGGTGTCGATGACCGCCGAGCCGGAGAACACCCCGTACTGGGAGGCGTGCGGGATCGCCACGCCCAGCTCCTCCCAGTGGACCAGGTCCTTGGAGACCGCGTGGCCCCAGGACATGTTGCCCCAGTCCGAGCCCTCGGGGTTGTACTGGTAGAACATGTGGTACTCGCCGTCGTAGTAGACGAGTCCGTTGGGGTCGTTCATCCAGTTCTTCTGGGGTGTGTAGTGGGTCTGTGGACGCCACCGCTCTCCGGCATGGTCGGTGTGCGGAGCGGTTGGAGAAGCGGCGGCCGGTCGGGCCTGGCCAGAGGCGGCGGCGGGCATGGAGGCCAGCGTAGAGCCGGCTGCGAGCAGGCAGAAGGCGGTCAGTGCACTGAGTGGCCGGGTGATCCGACTCATGTCACGTCCTCCGGGGAACGAGCTCGCTGTGAACGGGACTGTGCGCGGACGGGCGCAGGCATCGGTGTGGTGAGGGAATGTTGTGCCACCTCGCGTCGATCCGATAACGCGCGTTAGCACCGGTGATAAATTACGTGGTCCGCCGGTTCTGAGCAAGCACTCAGGGGCGGGCCTTGAGAAACATCGGGGACTTCTCAGGGGGCTCCCCGATAGCGGGTGACAGACCCTGTCGCCCAGACTTGTTGCCATGACGCAGCAGCAGTACCCCGGTCAGTTCAGTCAGTCCACCGGCTCCGAGGGTGAGGGCGCCGCCTCCGGCCGGTTGGGTGAGTTCTCCCGCTTCCGCGCCTCCCTGCCCCGGCGTTCCCGTGAGCACCGCATTCTCAGCGGCGTCTGCGGGGGACTGGCCGAGGCCTGGAACATGCCGGTGACCGCGGTGCGCGTCGGGGCGCTCCTGGCCTGCCTCCTGGCCGGTCCCATGTGCCTGGTCTACGTCGCGGCCTGGTGCCTCATGCTCGACGAGCCCGCCCCCGTCCAGTACTGACTGATCGCGTCTGCGCCCACCGCGTCACCCCCGGTTCCACGGGTGACGCGGTGGGCGCAGTGCACTGCACCGTGCTGCACCGTGCTGCTGGACAGGTGCACCCTAATGCGCCGAGATCCCTGGCCGTGACACGAGGGCGGCGGTCTCGCAGGAAGGCGCCGTCGATGGGAGGATCGAGCCGTGACCGACACCGTGAACGCCGCAGCGACCAATATTGAGTTCCTCTCCGCCTACGACCAGGGCTTCGCCCGCGTCGCCGCCGTCACCCTGCCGGTGGTGCCGGTCGATCCGGCCGCCAACGCCGCCGCCATCATCGAGCAGGCCCGCACCCTGGCCGACGACGGTGTCTGTCTGGCCGCCTTCCCCGAGCTGTGCCTGACCGGCTACGCCATCGACGACCTCCTCCTGTCCGACGTCCTCCTGTCCGACGTGCTCACCGCCATCGAGACCCTGCGCGCCGCCAGCGCCGACCTCCTGCCCGCGCTCGTCGTGGGCGCGCCCCTGCGCCTGGGCGACCGCCTCTACAACTGCGCCCTGGTCATCCAGGGCGGGCGGGTGCGCGGTATCGCCCCCAAGTCCTACCTGCCCACCTACCGGGAGTTCTACGAGAAGCGGCACTTCGCTCCCGGCGACGCCTGCCCGCCGGGGTGAAGAGCATTGAGCTGCCCGGCGTGCGCGGCGGTGCTGACAGCACCGAGAGCACCGACGGCGCCGGCGGTACCGAGCCGGTCGCCCGGGTCCCCTTCGGGGCGAACCTCCTGTTCGAGGTCGACGATGTCCCCGGCCTGACCTTCCATGTCGAGGTCTGCGAGGACATGTGGGTGCCCGTCCCGCCCTCCTCCGTGGCGGCGCTGGCCGGGGCGACGGTCCTGGTCAACCTCTCGGGCTCGCCCATCACGGTGGGGCGGGCCGAGGACCGTGAGCTGCTGGCCCGCTCGTCGTCGGCCCGGGGGCTGGCCGCCTACGTCTACGCCGCCGCCGGACAGGGCGAGTCCTCCACCGACCTGGCCTGGGACGGGCAGACCCTCGTCTACGAGAACGGCGAGCTGCTCGGCTCCACCGAGCGCTTCCCCGACGGGCCGCGCGCCACCGTCGTCGACGTCGACATCGAGGGCCTGCGCGCCGAGCGCCTGCGCCAGGGGACCTTCGCCGACAACGGCCGCACCCTGAGCTCCCCGGTCGCCGGTGCCCCGGCCGCGGCCACCACCTTCACCGACCCGGCGGCCTTCCGGCGCATCCGGATCGGCGTCACCGAGCTGACGGCTCGCGCACGAACATCGGTCTGCGCCGCCGTGTGGACCGCTTCCCCTTCGTGCCCGACGACCCGGCCCGCCTCGCCCAGGACTGCTACGAGGCCTACAACATCCAGGTGGCCGCCCTCGTCCAGCGCCTGGGGGCCATCGGCAACCCCAAGATCGTCATCGGCGTCAGCGGCGGCCTGGACTCCACCCACGCCCTCATCGTCGCCGCCCGCGCCATGGACCGCCTGGGCCGGCCCCGCTCGGACATCCACGCCATCACCATGCCCGGCTTCGCCACGAGCGCCGGCACACGCCGCAACGCCGAGGACCTCGCCGTCGGCCTGGGCTGCACCTTCGAGGAGCTCGACATCCGGGCCACCGCCACCCAGATGCTCACCGAGATGGGCCACCCCTACGGCGAGTACGCCCGCACCGGGGTCCCGCCCGAGGGTGCGAGCGAGCGCGAGCTCTACGACGTCACCTTCGAGAACGTCCAGGCGGGCCTGCGCACCGACTTCCTCTTCCGCATCGCCAACCACCGCGGCGGCATCGTCCTGGGCACCGGGGACCTCTCCGAGCTCGCCCTGGGCTGGTGCACCTTCGGGGTGGGCGACCAGATGGCCCACTACGGCGTCAACGCCGGCATCCCCAAGACCCTCATTCAGCACCTCATCCGCTGGGTGGTTGCCGAGAAGCTGTTCGACGACGCCGTCGGGCGCACGCTGCTGTCCATCCTGGACACCGAGATCAGTCCCGAGCTGGTCCCGGCCGAGGCCGGCGGCGCCATCCAGTCGACCCAGGCCAAGATCGGCCCCTACGCCCTGCAGGACTTCACCCTGTGGCACGTGCTGCGCCGCGGCTCGCGCCCCAGCCGCATCGCCTTCCTGGCGCACAAGGCGTGGGCGGATGCGAAGGCCGGGGACTGGCCCGAGGGGCTGCCGCCGTCTGAGAGGGTCGCCTATGACCTCCCGGAGATCCGTCGCTGGCTCGAGCTGTTCCACCGGCGCTTCTTCACCAACCAGTTCAAGCGCTCCACCCTGCCCAACGGGCCCAAGGTGGTCGCCGGCGGCTCACTGTCCCCCCGGGGCGACTGGCGCATGCCCTCCGACGCCGCAGCGACGGCCTGGCTGGCCGAGCTGGAGCGCAACGTGCCCCGAGGGTGAGGCCCCACGAAGAACTAGATGATTGATTCCAAGGGGTGTGGTTAGTGGTCGTAGGGGGTTAGGGGAGCGCAGGGTGGGGTTGCCGGTGTTGTCGTTGTGCCAGATGGCGGCTGTCAGGGCGAGGATGCGTTGGGCGACGCGTGCGGTGACGCCGGTGGGGGTGCGCCCACCGTGGCGCTCCAGGGAGAGCTGGTCCTTGAGGGTGTCGAAGACGGACTCGATCCTCTGGCGGATCTTCTTCAGGGCGGCGGCGCCGGGTCGGGGTGCCTCGTTGCGGGCGGCCGGGCGCAGCAGGGTCAGCCCGGCCTGGTTGAGGTCGGCCTCCAGGTCCTTGGAGCGGTAGCCCTTGTCCGCCGCGATCGTCTGGTCGGTGGTGGGTTCCAGCCGGGCGAGCATGCTGCGCAGGACCTCGCGCTCGTCGTCAGCCGGGTTGGTCAGTGCCCAGGCCACCGGCAGCCCGGCGGTGGTGGTGATCAGGTGCAGGCGCAGGCCCCAGAAGAAGCGCGAGTGGGAGGGGCAGTACCCGTAGCCGGCCCAGCCGGCCAGGTTCGAGCGCATCACGGTGGGCCGGGAGCGGGCGCACTCGACGGGGGTGGAGTCGACCAGGTGCACGTCGTCGGTGTAGACGCTGGTGGTGGTGGCCAGCACGGCCGCCAGCCACCCGATGGTGCCGGCCAGGGCGCGCAGTCGCTTGTTGTAGCCGGACTGGCCCGGGATGTAGGGGAACATGCCTCTCAGGTGCTTGCGGGTGTAGCGCAGGAAGCGTCTGTCGGTGTCGATGCCCACCAACGGTGCGATGGCGGCCAGGGTCAGGACCTCGGCGTCGGTGATGGACGGGGCGATCCCCACCCGCGGGCGGGCCGGGGTGATCTCGGGGTGGGCCTTCAACAGGTCATCAGCGGTGACGTACAGTGCAGTGGCGAGGGTCTCCAGGTCGGTGTCCACTTTCTCAAGCTCCCAGCGCGAGGAAACGGTTCTAGCAGCACCGATCCTGCGAGACCCTCGCCCCCACCCCTAAGCACCCACGCCGACCCACACCCCTTGAATCAATCATCTAGGACCATTGTCCTGTCGATGTGAGGCGAAACACAACTGTGATGCCTCGAGAGCTTCGTGTTCGGGATTGATGAGATTAAAACGCATCATTTACAGCGAAAAGTTCGGGTAGTGCATTGCTAACGCGCGTTATCAACGTTGGTTTTGTGTTCTTCTGTGTGAAAGTGGTGGACGTTGGAGTGGTGGCGATCACGCTGATCGTCTTTATCGTCGCCATGTCACACACGTTGCTGTTGCCCAGGCCTCACGAGCCCTTGGCGGCGGCCCGAATGAAAAAAAGGTTCCCGCCCATGGTTTCCCTGGTTATAGCCGCGCACGGACACCTGGCTGAAGGTCTTGTCGCCTCCTCCGCGATGATCGTCGGTCCCAGTGACGACGTCGTCGCCGTCACCTTCGAGCCCTCCGAGGGCCCAGACGACCTGCTGGCGAAGTATGCCGCCGCAGTCGAAGGCTCCCCCAGTCAGGAGCACCTCATCCTCGTCGACCTCTTCGGCGGTAGCCCCTACAACGCTGCGGCCCGTTTCGCAGCGGGGCGCGACTGATGCCGACGTCGTCACCGGCGTCAACCTGCCCATGATCATCGAGGTCCTCTCCCGTCGTCTCACCGGGGCCGGCCTCACCGAGCTCGTGGAGGCCGCGCGGACGTCCGCCACGGACGGCGTCAAGGTCCTCTCCGAGGTCTTCACCCCCGCATCCACCACCACTTCCGACGATGAAGGAGACGAGCTCTGATGGACGTCAAGCTCCTGCGTATCGATTCCCGCCTGGTCCACGGGCAGGTCGCCAACAACTGGGCCGGGTCCCTGGGAGCCGAGGCCATCCTCGCCGTCTCCGACGGCGCCGCCAACGACGAGCTGCGCAAGACCCTCATGCTGCAGACCGGCGGTGGCAAGGTGAAGGTCCACGTGCTGGGCGTGGAGAAGGCCGCCCGCGTCTACAAGAACCCCAAGTACGAGACCCTCAAGGCGGTCATCGTCGTCGAGACCCCGGCCGACATCGTGCGCCTGCTCGACCTGGGCGTGGAGGCCAAGGAGGTCAATGTCGGCGGCATGACCTTCAAGCAGGGCACCAGCCAGGTCTCCCAGGCCGTCTACGCCGGCCCTGAGGACGTCGAGGCCTTCAAGGAGATCGACTCCCGCGGCATCAAGCAGTACATCCAGCAGGTGCCCTCCACCGCGAGCTCCGACCTCATGGGGGCCCTCAAGGACAAGGGCCTGCTCTAAAGAAGCAGCTCCCTCCCGACACCTCCCTCAGACACCTCCATCCCGTCGCCATCGGTGGCGGGCTCAGCAGGAGTGTCCTGTCAACCCTCACGTGAGAGAGACGAACCGTGCAAGACATCAACCTGATCCAGATCATTCTGGTCACGCTCGTGGCATTCGTCGCAGGCATGGCCAGCGTCCTGGACGAGCGGCAGTTCCACCGCCCGCTCGTCGCCTGCACCCTGACCGGTATCGCCATGGGCAACCCCACCGTCGGCATCATGGTCGGTGGATCCCTCGAGCTCATCGCCCTGGGATGGATGAACGTCGGCGCCGCCATGGCTCCCGACTCGGCCTTGGCCTCCACGGTCTCCACGATCATCGCCGTCGCCTCGGTGGGTGACGCCTCCTCCACCAAGGACGCCATCGCCGCCGCCATCGGTGTGGCCGTCCCGCTGGCCGTCGCCGGCCAGGCCCTGACGATCTTCGTGCGAACGATCGCCATCTTCTTCGCCCACCAGGCGGATCGATATGCCGAGCAGGCCAACTATCAGGGCATCGCCATCATGCACTTCACGGCTCTGGGCCTTCAGGGGCTGCGTGTGGCCATCCCGACCGCCGCGGTCGCGGCCCTGGCCTCCGGTGACACGGTGAAGAATGCTCTGGAGATGATCCCGAAGGTCATCACCGACGGGCTCAACATCGCCGGTGGCTTCATCGTCGTGGTCGGATACGCCATGGTCATCAACATGATGAAGGCGCGCAAGCTCATGCCCTTCTTCTTCCTGGGCTTCATCTTCGCCACCTTCGCCACCACCTATGGCGGCAAGGCCACGATCGGTGACCACAGCAAGGGCATTGCGAAGTGGGTCATCGACCTCGCTCCTAACGGTGCCACCCTCGTGGCGCTGGGCATCCTGGGGGCCTGCCTGGCCGTCATCTACGTCCAGCTCAACCCCGAGTTCCATGACTCCGTGCGCCTGCCCGCCGCTGCCTCGCCCGCAGCCAGTGGCGGCTCCAGCAGCGACCTGGATGACGACCTCGACGACGAGCTCGACTGAGCTGGAAGAAGGAAGACTCTCATGACTACTGAAACCGCTCCGGCCACGTCGGAGAAGATGCTGGACAACCGCGATCTCATGCGGATGTACTGGCGTTCCACCTTCCTGCTCGGCTCCTTCAACTTCGAGCGCATGCAGGCCATGGGCTTCTGCTACACGCTCATGCCGGCCATCCGGAAGGTCTACCGCGGTGACAAGGCCGCTGAGGCCGCCGCCCTCAAGCGGCACCTGGAGTTCTACAACACCCAGCCCTGGGTCTCCTCGGTCGTCTTCGGCGTCACCGCCGCCATGGAGGAGCAGAAGGCCAAGGGCGAGGACATCTCCGAGGAGACGATCACCTCGGTCAAGGTCGGCCTCATGGGGCCGCTGGCCGGCGTCGGCGACCCCATCTTCTGGGGGACCGCTCGCCCCGTCCTGGCAGCGCTGGGCGCCTCCCTGGCCCTCAATGGCTCGATCGTCGGCCCGCTGCTGTTCTTCATCGGCATCAACGTCCTGCGCGTCCTCACCCGCTGGTACGGCCTGAAGTTCGGCTATGAGCGCGGCACGGAGATGGTCACCGAGGTCGGCGGCGGCCAGCTCAAGAAGATCACCCAGATGGCCGCCATCATGGGTCTGTTCGTCATGGGTGCTCTGGTCTCCAAGTGGACCACCATCAAGTTCCCGGCGGTGGTCTCCACGGTGAAGAACGACGACGGCATCATGGTCGACACCACCGTTCAGAGCATCCTCGACCAGCTGCTGCCCGGTCTGGCGGCACTGGGCCTGACCTTCCTGTGCATGTGGCTGCTCAACAAGAAGGTCAACGCGCTGTGGATCATCCTGGGCATGTTCGCCATCGGTATCGCGGGGGCCGCCACCGGCTTCCTGGGACTGTGATGGACTAGCGGACCGGCTGTCGGCCGTTCACTACCCTGTCTCGGAGCGGGGAGGGCGCCGGAGGACTTCCCTCCGGTCCCCTCCCTGTTCCGTGTGTTCGGTAGAATGCGCGGGGCTTCTTCCGGACTCCGCCGGCGCCTGTCATCGCCCACCCGTCCCGTTTCGACGTCGTCCCCTGTTCTCCGCCCCAGCAGCAAGGAATCAGCGTGACCCGACTCCTCGTCACCGACCTGGACGCAACCATCGTCTTCGAACGCACCGTCTCCCCGGCCGACCGCGAGGCCATGGCCCGCTGGCGGGCCGCCGGCAACCTCCTGGCCGTGGACACCGGCAAGTCCTCCTTCGCCACCCGCGACGTCCTGGAGCCCCTGGGCGTCGACTTCGACTACGGCGTCGTCTTCACCGGGGCGGTCCTCATCGACAGCGGCTACCAGGTCCTCTCCGCCCGCTACCTGCCCGACGGCGTCGCCCGCGACGTGGCCACCCGCACCGTCGACCTGCCAGGGGTGACCACCTACGCCACCACCATCGAGACCGACTACATCCTGGCCGACAACAACGATGAGATCTCCCCGATCCTGGCGGTCTTCGAGCACATGACCCTGGAGGAGATGGACGCGCACCGCTTCATCGGCGTACCCCTGCGCGTCACCGACGACGCCCTGCGCGACCGCCTCCAACGAGACCTCACCCAGCGCTGGGAGGGCGTCCTGGACTGCCACCGCAACCAGGAGTTCCTCGACCTCGTACCGGCCGGCGCCACCAAGGGCGCCGGGCTGCGGGCCCTCCTGGACGGGCCCCTGGCGGGACGGGACGTCGAGGTCTGGACCATCGGCGACTCCTGGAACGACCTGGACATGCACGCCGTCGCCGACCACGCCGTCGCCCTGCCCTGGTCCCCACCGGAGGTGACGGCCGCATGCGAGACGACCGCGGGCTCCATGGCCGAGCTCATCACCACGATCCTGGAAGGCGACCGAGCATGAGTGAGAACGGCAGGACCGGCGGCGGAAAGTCCCTCGGCACCCGGGTGCGCGACTGGTTCAACGGCGGGGATCCTGACGGGCGCGCCAAGCTCCGTGCCTGGGCCACCGGGGACGACGGCCGCTGGCGCGGATACACGCACTCCATGGGCAAGTACGTCACCTGGCTCATGGTCATCGCCTGCATCCTCTACCCCTTCACCCGGGGGATCGGCTCGATCCTGGCCCTGCTCGCGGCCATCTTCCTCATGGGGGGACGAGTCATGATCGAGCGCCAGGTGCGCCGCGACGTCTCCGACCTGGAGGAGGCCAAGCGCCAGTACGGGCTCACCCGCAACCCCGAGTACCTGCGGTTCATGACCCTGCGCGCCGAGGGGCTGCTCGAGGACAACAAGATCCTCACCCCCGACTCGCGCAGCCTCCTGCAGGACTACGCCCAGTGGGCCCGCGAGCGCCAGGAGCGCGAGGACAGAAGCAGGCCAAGAAGGCCCGCAAGGCGGAGAAGAAGGCCCGCCGGGAGGCCGATCAGGAGTCGGACGAGTCCGCTGACGCCGCTGCGAGGAATGAGGAGAATAAGGCTGCTGACGGCTCCTAGCGATTCCTCACGACTCCTGGGCGGCTCGCAGGCCGCTCTGAGGCGGTTGGAGACCGGCAGAACCTGAACGGAAAGGACTCCCATGCCACGCAGGCTCATCTCCACCGACCTGGACGGCACCATCGTCTTCAACGGGACGATCTCGCTGCGCGACCGCGAGGCCATGGCCCGGTGGCGGGCGGCCGGCAACCTCCTGGTCATCAACACCGGCAGGTCGGTCTCGGCGCTGGAGCACGTCGTGGTGCCCATGGGCCTGGAGTTCGACAACGCCATCCTCTACACGGGGGCCGCCATCGTGGATGAGGACATCAGGGTGCGTGACTCGACGGCCCTGCCTGCCGGCGTCGTCGAGGACATCCTCGACTTCGTCGAAGGGGCGCCGGGCGTCACCGTCTTCACCACCGGGCTGGACGAGGACCTGCTCGTCTACGACACGATCGGCTCCGGGTCGGACCTGCTGACCCTGTTCCGGCCGGCCACCCGGCGAGAGCTGGACGGGCGCGAGATCATCGGTGTGCCGATGCGCTTCACCGACCCGGAGATGGCCTCGCGCACCGAGACCTACCTGCACCGGCGCTGGGAGGGGCAGGCGGTGGGCTTCCGCAACCAGGACTTCATTGACGTCGTGCCCGCCTCGGCCTCCAAGGGGGCGGGCCTCAGGCAGCTGGTGGCGAGCCTTGCCCGAGCCGCCCGCCCTGGAGACGGCCGGGGATGCGGGGGAGGCTCTGACCGGCGAGGCGAGTGAGGCGACGGCCGGCGGCTCGGTGGGTCCCGACGTCGGCTCGCGCTCGCCGGAGCCGGTGGAGACCTGGTCGATCGGGGACTCCTGGAACGACATCTCCATGCACCAGGCCGCCGACCACTCCTACGCCCTGCCCTGGTCGCCGCCGGACGTGGTGGCCCAGTGCGACGGCACGGTCTCCAGCCTCGCCGACCTCATCGACTCCCTCATGGGCCGGCCCACTGCCTAGGTCCCGCACACTTCGACCGAATCTTCACAAACGACGCGGCTCCGGGTCCTTTGTGAAGATTCGGTCGAAGTGCTGCGGCGTCGATGCGCTGGTGCGCGCGGCGGGCTCGCGGAGCGCGAGCTATGCTCGCCGGCATGCGCCTGCTTGCCACGGATCTTGACGGCACCCTCGTCTTCCACCACGCCGTCGGGCAGGCCGACGCCGAGGCCCTCCTGCGCTGGCGCGAGGCCGGCAACCTCCTGGTGCTGGCCACGGGGCGTTCGGTGCGGCTGGTGCAGCACGCCGTCGAGGTGGCCCGGGCCTCGACGTCCATCGGCCTGGACTACGACTACGCCGTGTGCGCCACGGGCACGACCGTCATCGACTCGGCCGGTCGGGTGCATCGCACCCGGATACTTGAGGCAGATCAGGTGCGGGCGGTCGTCCGGGCGGTTGGCGTCATCGCTGCGGTCCCCGTCTCCGTGTTCGCCTCAACCCTCGAGCGCGACTACGTGCTGGATGACCCGATCGGCCTGTCCACGGACCAGCGCACGCCCCCTGACCGATTCACCGCGGCGCCCCTGTCGCAGGTCGCGGGCCTGGGGGTCACCTCGATGCCGCTGCACATCCCCGATGCCCGGGTCGCCGCGGCGCTGGCCCGAGGCCTGGAGGAGAGCGTCGACGGCGTCAGCTGCACCCGCTCGACCGGCTTCGTGGACGTCACGGCAGCGGGGGAGTCCAAGGGGACGGGCATGGGCCGGCTCGCCGCGCTTCTGGCCGATCAGGGCGTGGAGGTCAGTGAGGTGGCCGCCGTGGGCGACTCCTGGAACGACATCTCGATGTTCGGGCGGGCCGACGTCCCCTGCGCGATGGTCGGCGCCCCTGGCGACGTCATCGAGGCCGCCGGCGGGCGCACCACCCCGAGCGTGGCCGCCTTCATCGACGCCCTCCTGGCCTGAGAGCACGCGGGAGCGTGGCTCAGAGGGCGTGCCCGCACGCCGCCTTCGCGCGCCCACACTTCGACCGAATCTTCAGAAACGACGCGGCGCCGCGTCGTTTCTGAAGATTCGGTCGAAGTGATGGTGACGGTGGCTGGTGCGGAGAGGAGGCGGCCGGTGAGGGGCAGCGGGCGAGTGCGGCTCAGGCCTGGGCGTAGCGGTAGACGTTGGTCTCCCGCAGCTCGAAGCCGGCGCGGCGGTAGAGGCGGTTGGCGGCCTCGCGCGAGGGCCGGGAGGTGAGGTCCACGGTGCGCGCGCCCAGCTTCCCGGCGTGCTCGACGGCGGCCTCCACGAGGGCCTGCCCGGCGCCCTGGCCGCGGGCCTCACCATCGACGACGACGTCCTCCACCCAGGCGCGCAGGCCCGTGGGGATCGTGAAGGTCGCCAGGGTGAGCATGCCCAGGATCGGGGCGCTCTGGCCGGCTTCGGCCTCGGGCCGGAAGACGAAGAGGAAGACCCCCTCCTGAGCGATGAAGGCCTCGCACTGCTCGGCGCTCAGCGCCGGGGCGCTGCGGGAGAGCTGCGGGATGAGGCGCTCCATGGCCTCGACGATCTCCGGGCTGGAGGTGGTGACGAGCTCAACGGTCATGAGGAGTTCTCCTGCTGGTTGAAAAGAGGCGGCGGGCCGAGCGGGCTGCTCCCGCGACGGTTCCCTGTCAGCCCTGGAGCCTACCGCCTGGAGGCGCTCCGGGCGGCGAGGCGTCCCACCGACCGGAAGAATCCGGCGGGGTGCCTCGACCGGTGGGGCGCCCCGGCATGCGATTGGCGACCCGTTCAGGCCGGTCAAGAGTAGGCTTCCAACCAAGGTTCCACGACGTCCCGCAGCCGCCGCAGCCCCAATGCGCTCGCACGCCTGCGCCCCCAAGGAAGGTCACTCATGGTCGAGTCCGCAGCTCCCGTCGAGCACGTCTTCGCCGCTGACGAGCTCTTCTTCTCCACCACGGACTCGCACGGACGCATCCGCCGCGCCAACTCCACCTTCATGCGCCTGTCCGGCTACCCGCGCGGCGCCCTGGTGGGGCGGGCCCACAACGTGGTGCGGCACGCGGACATGCCCGCCGGCCTGTTCCGCTCCATCTGGGACGCCATCGAGGAGGGCCGGGCCGCCAGCGCCTACATCACCAACCGCTCCTCCGACGACGGCCACTACCGCGTCTTCGCCACGATCGTTCCCTCCGGCTCCGGCTACCTGTCCGTGCGCACCCTGCCGATGCTCACCGACCTGCGCGACGACATCGAGGCCGCCTACGCCCGGGTCCGCGACGTCGAGGAGGCCTCCGCCGCGGCCGGCTCCACCCGCCGGGAGGTGGCCGCCGCCGGGCAGGCCGCCCTCCAGGCCGAGCTGCAGGCCCTGGGCTACGCCGACGCCATCGACTTCACCCGCCGGGTGCTGGTCGCCGAGGTCGGCGAGCTGCTCGCCCACGGCGTCGGCATCCCCGACAGCCCGCAGGCCGACGGCCCCGTGGCCCGGATCCTGGACGCCATGAGCCGGATCGAGGCCGAGACCGCCGGGCTGGTCGGCATCCTCCAGGAGGGCCGGCGGCTCATTGACCTGCTGGGCAGGAGGGCCGGCGAGATCGAGGCCCTCTCGGCCCGCCTGGGCACCCTGCGCGAGGCCATGCGCGCCGTCGGCGCCGACGTCGAGGTCCTGGGCCACGGCGAGCAGGCCGACGACGTCGCCGCACGCTGCCAGCAGGTCGACGCCCTGGTCCTGGAGTGCTCCGAGCAGCTCCACCCGCTGAGCAGCCAGATCGAGGCGCTGCGCGGCGACCTGGACTCGGTGAGCTTCCGCATCGCACTGGCCCGCCTGCACAACCTGGCCGCCGGGATCTTCGCCCTCCAGATCATCGAGGCCAGGACGAGGTCGACGCCAACGACGCCGTCGGCAGCCTCACCGAGCTGTGCTCGGCACTGAGCGACGGCGCCGACAACCTGACCCAGCGCGTCGGCCTGCTCGACGCGCGCCGCGAGCTGGTGGGTGGCGAGCTGGATGTCGTGGCCGAGGACCTCGGCGTCATCCAGGGGCCGCTCCTGGAGCTCATCGAGGCGGCCGCGGCCGCCGGCGCCGGGCAGGCCGACTCCGTGACCACCGCCCGCACCCTGGCCGGACAGGGCTTCGCCGAGGCCCGGGACCTGGCCGACCTGGCCGTGCGCGTGCGCGATCTCGAGGTCCCCTTCGAGGCTGAGGCCATCAACAGCGCCCTGGCCGACGTGCGCACCGCCCTGGCCGAGCTCGAGTGAGCGGGCTTCAGTCCCGCACCAGCTCCACGAGCACCTCGGCGTGCTCGGTGTGCGGGAACATGTCGAACAGGCGCGAGCGCACCACCCGCATCGAGGGCAGGTGCGCCAGGTCCGCCGCCAGCGTGCGCGGGTTGCAGGAGGAGTAGAGCACCCGCTCCACGCCGGAGGCCTCGATCCTGTCGGCCAGCTGCTCCCCGATCCCGCGCCGGGGCGGGTTGACCACGAGCAGGTCCGGCCGCTGCGCCCCGGCGGCGCGATCCCCGGGGGCGGCCGGGTCCAGGACGCGGGCGTCATCGGCCTCGAAGCGCACCTGGGCGGGGTCCAGTCCCATGAGGTCGGCGGCCGCACGCGCTCCGTCAATGGCTGACGCCGAGACCTCCACCCCCAGCACCCGGCGGCCGGGCGCCGCCAGGGCCAGGGCGAAGCCGCCGACGCCGCAGAACAGGTCCCACACCCGGGCCGGCTGGGCCTCCTGCGCCCAGTCGCGGGCGGTGGCGTAGAGCGCCTCGGCCACGGCCGTGTTGGTCTGGAAGAAGGAACGGGTGGGCAGGTAGAGGGGCAGCTCGACGCCGTCGGCGCGCCGACCGGCCCGGCCACCGTGCTCCGGTGACGGCAGGCTCAGGCGCATGAGGAGGCGGTCCTCCTGGGTCAGGACGATCTCCTCGGGTCCCTCGATGACGGCCTGGTGGACGCTCTGGATGTTGACGGCGGCCACCGCCAGCTGGGGCAGGCGCCGGTGCAGGTCCGGCAGGGCGGCGCGCAGCCGCTCCAGGTGGTGCCGGGAGCGCAGGACGAAGCGCACCATGAGGTCGTCGTCGGGCGAGGCGGTCACCAGGACGTACTTGAGCTCGCCGCGGCGCGTGGGTACGTCGTAGGGACGCAGGCCCAGCTCGGTGATGAGGCCGGCCAGCACTGGCAGGGCCGCCTCGACCGCCGGCACGTGCAGCGGGCAGGTGCGCAGGTCGACGCCGCTCCCGGCGCCGTCGAGGATCCCCAGGGTGGGGTGGGCGGCGGTCCCGGCCACCGCCATCTTCGCCTTGTTGCGGAAGCCGGTGGGGGCGCTCGCGGCCGGTGCCTGCCACAGGTCGGCCGGGACGTGGTCGGCCAGGAGGGCGGCGACACGGGACTGCTTGGCGGCCAGCTGGTCGGGCATCGGCAGGGGACAGGTGGGGGCAGGAGCGGCAGGTGCCGGCGTCGTGGAGGGCGCAGGACGCCGCTGGTGCTGCGGTCACCGACATTGTCCCCTCCCGGTGGTGCGCTCGTGGCCGGGCCGTGGGGCAGGTCATGAGACAGGAGCGCCAGGCCCCGGACGGCTGCGGGCGATGAGTGGAGCCGCTTGTCGGACTCGAACCGACGACCTGCTGTTTACAAGACAGCTGCTCTACCAACTGAGCTAAAGCGGCGCGCGGCCGGCCAGGCGGCCGCAGGTGCGTGGGACAGTCTGACACAGACCGCCCCGGGGCGGGAAACCGGGGGACGGTACTGCGCCCGTCGCCACTCGGGCCCGTGGGCGCCGGAAGGAGGCCTGGGCAGGGGCTGAGTCCCGCGCGGGATCAGCCCTGCCGAGTCGGCTGCGCGCTGGGCTGCTGAGATGCCTGCTGGGTGGGCTGCGCCGTCGGGGTGGCGCCGGTGACGAGCTCGGTCAGGGGCGGTCCGCGTCTGAAGCTTGTTCAGGTCGACCTTCTCGCCCTTGAAGAAGACAGTGGGGGTGCCCTTCAGTCCCCCTGGCCTTGAAGGCCTCATCGCCGAGCTCCACCCACTTCTTGTACTTGTTGGCGTCGACGGCGTCCTTGAACTTGGCGGAGACCTCCTTGGGGACGTTCACCTTGGTGGCGGCGGCCACCAGTCCCTCCACCGTCATGTTGCTCTGGTCCTTGGTCTGAAAAGCCTGGGAGAAGAGCTCGAAGGCGGCGTTGTGGAAGCTCAGGGACTGGGCCGGGGCCTCGTCGAGCACCACGCCCATCGCGTTCATGACGACGCTGGTCCACTCCTGGCTGAGGAGCTTGCAGGGGTGGAGAGCCAGGGTGATCTTCTTGTCACTCAGGAGCTGGTTGATCTCCTGGGTGTGGATGCCCTCGAACTGGGCGCAGTGGGAGCAGGAGTAGTCGAAGTAGATGTCCAGGACGGGGGTTGAGGCGGCGACGGTGTCGAGTGAGGCGCCCTCGCCGTAGGTCCAGGAGGCGTCGGAGAGGACCTGCTTGGGGATGCCGTTCTGGTTCGCCTTCGCGGAGGGCAGGCCCTCGCTCGGTGCGGGGAACTTCGAGCTCTTGGGCTTGTTCTTGGCATCGACGCCGAGATAGACCAGGTAACCGAGCCCGCCGGCCACGGCCACGCCCGCGGTCCCGATGAAGCTGCGGCGGGCAATGGTGTTGCGGCGCGCGCGGCGGGCCTCGGCCTCGCGCAGCTCCTTGGCCTTGAGGCGCGCGGCCTCGCGACGCTGGGCCTTGGTCTGGCGGGGCTGGTTAGTGGACACGCGGTGCTCCTTGTGATGCGGTGACGAGCGAACGATCAAGAAGATCAACGATCAACGAGTGATGGCTGTCGTGACGTCATTCTGCCCGAGGATCCTGGAGGAAACCACGCCTGGTGTCTGCCGGTGGCGGATTGTGACGCATCGGTCGTCGGTGCCCCGGTGCCTGCGGCCGGGGTTGGGCAGAATCGGACGGAATCAGACCGAGTGGTCCGGAGTCGGCCGGGCGGAGAGGATTGTGACCATGATGGATGGCCCGATGGGCAGCCAGATGGAGGACCAGATGGTCCTGCTCCAGAACATGTCAACCGACTGGGCAAACTGGATGCAGTCCGTGGACGCCCAGGAGGTCGTGGTGGAGGTTGAGGGGGTGGGGACGCGCGCCGCCGTGACGAGCCGTGTGCTCAGGCCCCGCGGCATTCTGCGTCGCGCCCAGTGGGCAGAGAACGAGATGCCCGTTGAGCTGGTCCGTGAGGCCGTGCGCCTGCGGGCGCTCATGGCCCACCCCCGTGGCGGGACCTGGACCTGGGCGGCCCTGGCCATGAAGAGCAGCGAGGGCTACAAGCTCATCTCCGACTTCGACTACGACCGTGAGCCGGTTCTCGACCCGCCGTACACGGCGGAGGACTGCGCCAAGGAGCTGGAGATCTTCCCTCGCGACCCCGGCGCGATCCCCGACTGGATGAAGATCGGGGCCTGACAACCAAAGTGATGAGCGAGGGCGTTCTCCTCCATGACGTCGCCGCCGTAGTGCCCCCGTCATCATCAAGGCGGGGTTCTGAGCATCAGTCAGTGACTGCCAGAACCCCGCCTTTTCTGGACTCTTCCCGCCAGATGACGCGTCATGCTCCGCTCTGCGCGCTTCCGGCGTCCGGGTGAGTGGCCTTGTAACGGGCGATGCAGGCGTCGACGAAGGCGCTATCGGGCTTCCACTTCCCTTCTTCGGTGAGCCGCCAGTGCCAGGGATCTGGAAGTGGAAGGCGCCGGCCGTTCATAATGGCGATACCACTAGACATTTCAGCCGTATCGACGGCGATATCTATGTACTGATCATAGATCTCCCCGAACGGCACAGAACAGCGAGTGACGATTGCGGGCCGCCACTGTGTGGGGATCTCGACCCCCAAAAGGCGGACGATCTCTCGAGGATCCACGACTGTGGTGGGGTTGAGGATCTCGATGGCGGCTCGGTGCGGACGATCTTGAGGGATCAGTCCGAAACCTCCCCCCCTGTCGAGAACTGGCGGACGTGGAAGCGGGGCTCGCGGACGATGGTGGTGGCGATGAATGTTTCCATCGTCGGTGCGCCGGGCCCCACAATGGTGACGATTCGTGGCATTCCTACTCCTTAAAGCGTATGAGTGATGTGAAGGTGAGTTTTCAGGATGGGGATTGTCCGTAGTCGGCAACCTGGGCCAAGCGTGGGCGAGCACCACGTCTGAGCCACCAACCCCGACCAGGGCGAAGGTGTTCCGCGCGCATTCCGGCCAGTACCATGCCCTCGCTGCGTTCTCCATCCATGAGCAAACCGGTGGCACCAGTGTTACGCAGAGCCTGGAGGAGCTGGTCATACATGGCTTGGGATGACCCTGCCACTGGGCGGGTCAGGGCGACGTTGAGGCGCAGGTCCCTCGCCGACGACAGGTAGGGGATGATCGGCGCGAGGGGATTGCTATTGCCCGCCGCGAGGATGTCGTAGTCGTCAACCACCAGAACGATCCGCGGCCCGTCGGGCTCCTCACCCGCTGACATCGCCGCGCTGCGTCGCTCAAGTTCCTGAGCGATGGATGCCGACAGACCCTCCGCCAGGGCGGCTGAGGTGGCATGGCCGCCCAGATAGGACTCAGGGCAGGCATCGGCGGTCGTACGGCGCATGTCGTAGACGGCGATCACGAGCTCGTCGGGTGTATGCCGCTCGATCAGGGACTCGATAACACCGCGCAGCACGGTGCTCTTTCCGCATCCGGGGTCGCCGAGTACCAGAAGGTGAGGATCTCGACCCACCAGATCGAGGTTGATGGGGGTCATTGTGTCCTGGAAGAGTCCCAGTGGCAGGAGATCAGGTTCCTCCTCGCCGTCGGGCAGGTCGGCCGGGTCGATGGCCTCCGGGAGCATGCGGATCGGCGCCGGACGTTCGCCGGACCATCCGCTTGCGATTCGCCCAGCCAACTCCTCGAGAGCGGTTCCGACGCCGTGAGAGGTATCAGCATCATCGGCAATGGGGAGTGCGGTATGGGCGAAGAGCTGCTCTGGTGTCAGGACTCGACCGGGAACATCTGCCCGGAGCGTCTTGGAGAGCTTGCGGGCGATGAGCGAGTCTGCTGGGTCGTTCAGACGCAGTTCCAGGCGAGTTCCAACCAGTGGCTGCTGCGCCATGCGCAGCTCGTTGCTACGAGACAGCGTCATTACCGCGTGGATGCCGAGGCCGCTCCCGCGACGCAGGATGTCGTCAAGAGAGTCCTCGAGTTCTTCGAAGTCGCTGCGGAGGAGTCTAGGCCGTCGATCAGGAGAACGACGTCGGCACTGGCGAGCTCGGGGATCTGACCCGCGGCATGCCGGTTGCGCAGAACATCGAGGGAGTCGATCCTGTGGCGCGAGAAGACCTGCTCCCGGGTGTCGAGCATCGTCACGATCTCCTCGACGACGCGTCGCATTCGTTCCCGGTCGCCGCGCGTGGCGATCCCGCCGACGTTTGGTAGAGCGCTCAGACGGGCTAGCCCGCCTCCCGTAGCGTCAATCCCGTAGAAGGCGAGACGTGACGGAGGCAGACACAGGGCGGCGGATGTCGCCAGCGTCCACAGGAAGCTCGTGCGTCCACTCTGCGGGGCTCCGGTGATGGAGACGTGCCCGCCTCCGAGGGTCAGATCGAGCAGCCAGGGGTCTTGCCGCTGCTGGGCGGGGTCGTCCACGATTCCGATCGGGACGGACACGCTGGGCACCGGTGGAACCGGAACAGCGTTCCGACCCCGGCGCAGCGATGTGCCGTGAAGACGCGAGAGGGTGAGGCGTGAGGGCAGCGGATCCAGCCAGACCGGGCTACTGACCGGGGCGGCCTGAGCAAGTTGTGAGACGACTGTGTCGACCACGGTGGTGCGTGTGGTGTGCCCCTCCGGGACGTCCTCCTCAACGGTGACAGAGGATTCCGCCTCCAGACCGTTGTAGGTGGGGAGCAGCAGCGGCACTCGCTCTTCGATCTCCTCGGGAGAGGGCTGCTCATCAATGGTGTCGATGGGTCCGGAGACGAACCCGGATCGGAACCGGGTGAAGATACTTGTGTCCACCTTGAGATATCCGTAGCCGGGCACTGCTGGCAGGTGGAAGGCGTCGCCCACGCCAATGACGGTGGAGGACTCCGCCTCGGTGAAGGTACGCAAACAGATGCGGTAGGACAGGTAGGTGTCGAGCCCGCGGAGCTTTCCGGCCTCGATCCTCTGGCTCGACAGCAGCAGGTGGACGCCGATGGAACGCCCGATTCGTCCGATCGTCAGCAGGAGATCGACCAGGTCCGGACTGGCGGTCAGGAGCTCGCCGAACTCGTCGATGATGACGAACAGATGGGGCATAGGAGCCATCTCCGGGTGCTCTGCTCGAAGACGTCGGTAGTGGGCGATGTCGGGGGAGGACCCGGCATCGCGTAACTGTTTCTGGCGGCGGGTCACTTCTCCGGCCAGAGAAGCCCGAGCTCGTTCGACGAGCCCGGCGTCATCAGCGAGGTTGTCCATGAGGCCGACGACGTGCGGCAGTGGCGCGAAGGGGGCGAAGGCTGCGCCTCCCTTATAGTCGATGAGAATCATTGACAGGTCCTCAGGGCCGTGCGTACTGGCCAAGGCTGCCACCAGGGTGCGAAGCAGCTCCGACTTGCCTGAGCCTGTGGCGCCGACACACAGACCGTGGGGGCCGACGCCGAGTTGCGCGGACTCCTTGAGGTCGAGCAGGACAGTGGCACCGGAGTCGTCACTGCCGATGGGAACTCGTAGGAAGTCCCGCGGAGAACGGGGGGACCAGGCAGTACGAGGATCGATTGCCCGGGGATCGTCCACGCCCAGAAGTTCGGCAAGGGGGGGTGGTTGTCTCGTCCTGGTCCTGGCGTTCTGCGGCTGCCCCTAAGGAGTACGGCGCCAGTGCTCGGCTGATGCCCTCGGCCAGGGCGGGACCGAGGTCGTCTGGGCGGCAGGCCACCGGAGGGGGAGTCTGCTCAGGCCGGCCCGGTTCGGCGGAGACGGGGCGCAGGTCCTCAATGACAAGGGTGCCGTCGTGTTGGACTGTCAGGCGCAGGGACGGGTCACTGGGCTCGTGGAGTCGATCTGTGACGAGATAGAGGACCGTTGCACCGATTGCCGCAGAATCCAGGGCATTGTCGGGAACGGCTAGCGGCAAGGCCGGGCCCTCCTGCTCGACGACGGCGAGGAGCCTCGGCCCTGTGGGTCGGGCCTTGCGGCCCCCGGTGCGGTTGAGGCGGGCCGCCTGCCTGCTCGCCTCATGGATCTCCTCGCGCAGCAGCTGCTCGAGTGCCTGCTGGGTAGTGCCACTCGGCGACGTGAGATCGGCCCGTCGAATACCCCGTTCATGCGCAGGTGGGGGAGGCGCGCCAAGCAGTCCCACTCCTGGGCATTCTGGTCCGGGTAGACCAGCGCCAGATGGAGATCCTCCGGAGCGTGATGGACGGCGGCCTGAGATAGAAGAACTCGGGCTAGGTGCCGGGTCGCCTCGGGAGGACCTACGATCGAGACCTCACCGGCACAATCGAGGTTGATTGTGGTGGGGAGATCCGGCTGGACCTCGTGGGCGCGTACCAGGGAGCGCATCTCGGCCATGAGGAGAGGGTCGACCTCCTGTGGCATACCCACGGTGGGGATGGCTGCACTGGGCATGACCAGGTCGGCGGTGCCGATCCGTAGAAGAAGGAAGTCGGCGTGAGAACGCCGCCGTTCCCACCGTCTGACCGGAGAAATGGCCCACTGCGGGAGTGCGTGGGGGGCGGGATGGGTGCGGTAGGCCTGTTCCCGGATCTCGTGGTCGCGTGCTGTGGCGTCCTCGTGGGTCGCAGCGAGCCGGTCGAGGTAGCGATCTCTGCGGTCCCGGCGTTGTCGAGACTGCCCTGCCCTGCGTGAGACGAGTGAGATGAGCATGCCCACGGCAGTGATCACCATGACGACGGCGCCGAGTAGCGCAAAGATCGGGTTGGCCCGAAGCAGGGTCATCATGAGCATGGAGGAGCCTGCTCCCGCCAGAGGCAGGAGCATCTGGAAGGGGAAGGACTGGGACCCGGTGTCCGCCAGCTGCGGTGGAGGTGGGATGAGGATCGGCTCCGGAGGCTGGGCGGCGTGGATGATGCGGCCGGCCCGGTGGACGAGCTGAATCATGCGGTCCTCCCGTCCGGCGTCGGCGTTGCGCTGCTGACGATGTCTGAGGCAATGGCTGCGAGGGCTCGTGCGGTCCTCACGTTGAGGACGCCCGCGGTGCGGGTGCGGCCGGGGCCGGTGGCTGCGAGCACTGTGTCGTAGGGGATGAGACGCTCGCCCTGCTGCAGCGGTGGGATGAGCGGACGACGCGATGAGGTTGCAGCGACGGCGTGGATGAGGCGCGGGACGCGGCTGCCGGTGGCCTGGCCATGTGAGGTGAGATGCTGCCGCAGTGCCGCAGTGGTTCTGCGGTCGCGTTCCATCTCCGCTCGCCTGGCAGGAGAGATGAGGATGAGGACGTGGTGGTGACGTGCAAGTTCCAGCATGAGTTCCGGTGCCATAGGACCGGTCTCCATCATGGCGATATCGAAGAACCTGACCAGGCGGCGCCTCGCGGACGCCCACTCATGAGGCTCGCTGGGAGAGGCTGCCTGCGGCAGTCGGAGGCAGGAGGTGAGTCTGTCGGGTGCGGTGCCGATCAGTTCTTGTGCCTGTGCACTAGTGCGAGGGTTCTCGAAGGAGTCATCGGCTGGCCAGGTGCCGGAACCCGGGAGGTGATCAGCCGCACTCGCCGGGCTGGGGGAGGCCGACATGATGAGTGCGGGAAGGCGTCGAGCCCGCGTCATCATGGACACCAGCTGAAGGGCCGTCGTTGTCGCGCCGCAGTGACGAGTCGTCGGGATGACGGCCGCCCGACAGGTCAGCGGCAGTGGCTGGCGCAGTGCCCGGTCCAGGTCGTCGGCGCTGCGCCGTTCGCGCACCGCGCCGCCCAGAAGGAGCCGTGACACGGACATGCTCTCGCGCAAGTTCGGCAGGATCGAGGATCCTCTTGATGGTGAAGAAGGATTCATGCGAACACCCCCAGAAGGTGGGTGAACAGACCGCTGATACCGCACAGGAGGGGCAGTGTCGCAGCCAGGCACAGGGATTCGAGGCGATCCCCTAGACGCCGGAGGCGGACCCTGGTTTGGGGTGCGGGTCGGTAGAGGGACAGCGAGGACAGCACGAGGCCTGCGATAAAGAGTAGAGCGGCGCGTGCTGCGGGCTGAGTGATTGCTCCACTGAGGACTAGGGCCGGGGGAACGGCGGCCAGCCACAGCGAGAGGACCTCACTTCGCAGGGGAAAGGCCCGTGACCTCAGGAGCGCGGCGATGATGATGACGGCGCTCAGTGCACGAGCCCACATGTTTGAGCTGGAGGCGAGAATGGTGGAGCTCCAGGAGAGCATGGCTGCTGCAGTGAGGCAACTACCGGCGAGGGTCTCGTGAGCAGTTGTCAGATCCTGAAGGACGCGGCGTCGTGAGGGTAGGGCCCCGGCGAGAGCGGCGTCGTCGAGCCTTGATGTTCCGGAAATGAGGAGCGCCAGCCACGGCAGGATACCGAGGCTCACCAATGCCGTGACGGCTGTGAGCCCGTCACCCAGAGGTGCGATGGAAAACATGTTGAAGGCGATCCACATGCTGTAAAGGATCATTCCTACCAGAGTCCCGAACGCCCACCCCACGTTGCCCCTGCCCAGGACGGCCAGCGCGACAGCGGTGAGCGAGGCCGCGACGGCCAGCAGGCGGTCATTCACGGGGCCGGTAGCCAGGGTATAGATCGCGGGAACCAGCAGACCGAGGGCGAGGAAGGCAGCCAGGGCGCCGATCTGTCGTGCGCTGACGGACCGCCCTTGGGAGATGAAGGCCGCCAGAAGCATGATCACCAGTCCCGGCAGGAGAAGAGTCCACGAGGGTACGGCGGCGATGAGTTCCCGAGGAGTTGCCCAGGCTGCAGCCACAGTACTTATCGTCAGGAGAACTCCAGCGCCGAGCAGCCGACTGCGATCGTTCCACCGTCCCGGGTGTGTGTCCGTCATGTCCGTGAGTAGGCCGGAGATGTCGGAGACCTCGGCCGGTGGGGGAACCTCATCGTCGGTCATGATCCGGACGATCTCCCCGTCAAGCACCTCCTGCTGAACGAGACTCTGCTCGAGGTCGAGGATGTCCCCGCCTGAGCGGACGATCTGAATAGGGGCGAGTTGGGTGCCCTGCGCCGTGCCCAGCAGGTTCAAGAGCTCTGGCAACTGAGTTCCCACAGGCTCATCGGAGGGCATGACGACCTCAGCGCGTGCCTGGGCGCTGATCACGGTGAGTCGGGTGTAGGGAATCAACGGTCACTCTCGATTCGATGCTGATCCGGTGTCTTGACCTGACGGGGCCGCGGTGGGCTCTGCGCCGGTTGGAGGGGAGGCGGGGATATCGTGAGGCAGAGGCTCCTGCTGCCCCTGCTCCGTCGGAGCCTCAGGGACGGGCTGCGCGGGTGGCTGGTTGTGAGCGGGGGACGGTTCGGGTCCGGCGGACTGCGCGGGTTGCACGGGAACGTTGGGGACGGAGGTGCGAGTCTGGCGGATCGAGTCCAGATGGGTGGAGATGAAGGAGTAGCCGACACAGCCAGCGCAGGCAAGGGCGGCGATCACTAGCGAGGCGACCATGCGCACGGGTACAGGACGACTGCGTCCAGTGCCGGAGCCCCGCTCAAGCGCGTGCGTCAAACGTGAGTGATGGACCCTCGCGGAGTCGAGGATCGCCGCCTCATCCTCACGAGGCATGAGTGTTCCCCAACCCTGTGCCATTAGTGGGATCCTCCAGGACCCGGGCGATGTTGCCGGCGTCGCCGTCGAGAGTGGCCACGAGAGCGGACAGTGCGCTCCAGTCGGCCTGCGCGGTCTCAACCGGGACGATGAGCCCCTGCCGTCTGCCGCTGCCGTAGGTGCGCCCGGCGTGCTGCCTGGCGATGTCACGGACGTCGACGCCGAGCTGGCGGACACCGGCGGCGCCGATGAGGATGGCGAGCGGAACCGGGGGCTGACGGATGGATGTCGGCAAGGACGTGTCCGCAAGAGTCTGGATGCGTACGGCGAGTACGAACTGGGGTCTGGTCTCCTCAGCGATCGTGTCGAGGAGCGTGTTGACCACATCGATCTGCTGGCCGGGAGCCAGATCAGGGATGGCGACGGAGACCTCGACATATTCCTCCAGGCCGTTGCTGGTCCTGGCCACCGTCGTCGTCCCACTGAGCGTGCCCAGGTCTGAGTGCGCGGCGAGGTTGAAGTGGGCCTCGGGCATGAGTTTGCGGGCGAGGTCCGTGAGCTGGCTTCGATCCCACGGGGCCCCCACTGGTTCGTAGCGTCCCCAGGAGAGCGTTGTGGACGGGCCGGGCAGGAGCGTCTCTGTGATGATCTCGGTGACTCGCCCGAGCTTCGTGGTGCGCCGAGCGGGGTGGTAGATCGACGCCGAGAGCATGAGGGTTGGGACGAGTACGGGTTCGGGGGTCGGGTGGAGGAACTGCTGGGACACCTTGAACCGTGACTGTGGCCCGTCTTCGAAGAAGTGTGCGAGATTCGGTGCCCACATGCCGCTGCGAAAGTCTCGATGCCCGCCGCTGTCCTCAACGAAGACAGGGGTGCCAGTGGCCTCGGTGAGGCGATCAAAGGCGGGCGTGACGTGGGAGGTCTCTGGGATGACGAGCGCTGGGGTGATCTGGTTCTCGTTGCTGAGAGCGGAGCCGATGAAGTCGAGGAGGTACTCCGTCCAGCCGATACAGGGATCATGCAGGTAGGTCACAGCGACTGTGGTTCCTACCTTTGCGTCAAACATGTGGTGGTTGGTCTCTGGAATGTGTTCGTCTGACATGGAACTCGTTTCCGACGTGAGGCCTGAGTAAGGCAACCTTGTGTCCTGTTGCGAAAGCCGTGGCTGCTTATTGGCTGTTGATACGGGTACTCAGCGCGCCCGCTGAGATGGCGGCGCTGGAGGGGGCGGTGGTGAAGGTGGGAAGTCGCCGAGCTTCGTCGGGCGCGGAGAGGCGGCACGGATCGGTTGGATCTCTACTGTGTCTGAACCTTGCTGGGGATACGTGTGCTCCTGGGCTTGCGGCAGGCTGGGACCAGGACCAGAAGCAGGAGGATGGGGGCGTTGCACTGGAATGCTCGGAGGCAAGGATGGCGGTCTGTTTGGGGTGGGCGTTGGCACGGCGGGTGAGATCGGGATGATGACCGGTCGTTCCGCTGCTGGAACCGAGTGCCGCGGCAGGCCGGTGGGTGGGCGAGGCGGGGTACTGACCGTTAGGACGGGAAGGAGGTGGGCTGTACACGGTCTCGGGGCCTCCGGCAGGCGCCGGCCCGGTGGGTGCGGAAGATGATGCAAGAGCTGGAGTGCGCTCCAGGTCGGCAAGAGTGCCTTGGGTGGGGTCAGGGCCGCGCCGTGTGCTGACGATGACAACATCCTCAGTCGAACCAAGGCGAAGCGCTGCGAGGATGGAATGCAAGGATGCCGGTGGAAGCCCGGCATCGACGTCGACTGCGCGGAGCCCGAGAAGTGCCCCGCCTAGGCTCCGGCCTCGAAGGGCATGACTCGTCACCACAAGAATCAGCGTCGCCAAGCCGATGAGTACCAGAGCAAGCCGTACGGGCTGCGGCAATGGTGGGAGGATTCCCGCAGTCATCGGGATCATGATGAGGAGGACGTCGACGACGAGGCTGCCAAGGACGATGAGCGATGATGCCGGACGACACCGTCTCAGCACTGGCGAGTCCGGGCGAGCCGAGCCGGAATCTGGCGTTGAGCCAGGTTGGCCCGGTGGCATGGCAGCAAATGGTGGCTGCACCTTCGCACCTCCTTGAAGGATGGTAGGGGTGGGGCGGGGGTGACCACCCGAGGCTCGGGATTGACTGAGGTCCGTCGATGGTAGGTGAGCGTGAGACGCGAGGCGACGGATAGCATGCAAAATGTAGGGAGCATAACAAACCGGTCGGTGGGTTGTGTGACATGTCCCACGTTGCATATTTTTCCTGCGATGTAAGAATACGGTTCCACTGCTACCTGCTGACCGATAGGCAGGTATGCTTCCAGCCCAGAAGATCGCTGATATTGCCATCACCTACGAGGAGATTCGTATGAAATTCGACATGGGTGCATCGACGTTGTCCACTCTGACGAAGCAGACCTCGGGATCGAACGACGATCTGGGAGGTCTTGTCAAGGAGCTGGTTGCTGCTGCGGAGCCGCTTGAGGGGAAGTTCAATGGGAGTGCTCGCGCCGCTTTTGATGGCTTCAAGGAACGGACTGACGATATTGCTGCCGAGTTGAACGGGGCGCTTTCCGCCATTCTTGGCGGTGTCATTGGCATGGACACCGCCTTTGTTCGGGGTGAGCAGGACATGGTCGAATCGACCAGAAGTGCGCAGTCTTCCGCAAATTTTGATGCGGCACGTTTTGGGGCCAGCCGAGCCTAAAACTACTTTTCACAGAACTACATAATCTTTTCAGACGAAAGCGAGAACATCGTGGCAAATCAGACTGAAATGCGCTCCTATGACATCATTGCTTCTCAGGAGTCGCAGAGCAATTTTGATCGTGTGGCTTCCCGTTTGGAGGCACTCATCATGCAGCGCGACAGCGACGTCAAGGCGGCGATGGCTCAGTATCAGGCAGATGGCGTCTCCGAGGAGTATCAGGCCAAGGAGACTCGCTGGAACAACGCCGCAGGAGAGGTTAGAGGAATTATTTCGACGCTGCGTGGATCTATGCAGACGACGGACGAGGGCGCACAGACCGCGCTCCAGCAGGCCCGCCAGTCTGTTGACGACATGGGCTGATAATGAGTGCTTGGGACATCGACCCTGCGTCTGTGGGTACGATCATTGATTCAGAGAAGACTGTTACTGACGAAGAATTATCGCCAGCACTTTCAGGAGTTTCGTCTAGCGCAGAGGGTATTGTAAATGCTTGCACTAAAGATGGTGCGGCAGATGCTCCGCTCCTCGCATCGGCAATTGGGGAGTGGTTTTCCCTACATAAACCGACTTTTGATGGCATTGGGACGAAGATTTCAAACGTGATCGGAAATACTATCCAAGCCGTCAATGCCTACAATAGGCACGATGAGAGTTCTGCGCTTGTCTATCAGCGGCAGGCTAAGTAATCGGAATAAGTGTGAGTAGTTCGCGCTATTGAGTTTGTCGACCAAGGCTTTAAGGAGATTGTGGTGGCTGATGTTTTCGATGAGACGAAGATTCCTGCTCTGAATCTTGATGTTGAAACAATATCGTCCAACGCGTCTACCTTGAAAACCAAGGCCGGCAATATGCGTAATGCTGGTTCGAAAATTAAGACGACTTGGTCGGGAATGTCGGCGTGTTATAAAGCACCTGAGCAGGAGACATTGTATGCGGCGATGAATCCGGTTGAGACGAACACCGACGACTTAGCTGACGACCTGGAAAAGATTGCGGGTTATGTATCGACCTTCGCCAGTACGGCGAAGGGAATTAAATCTGACGCTCAGACTCTGAAGAAAGACGGCCAAGCATTCAAGGCAAAAATTGCGAAAAAGCCGGATTGGCAATACGATCAGGAGCTCGTCAATGAGAACACGCGTCTTGTGAATCGGGCTAGTGCACTTCAAGTTCGCCTGTGGAATGCTGAAAGAGAATGCGTCAACAGTATTCGGGCACTGGATTCGCGACCTCCATATCACGCTGACCCGAAGAGTGAAGGAGACAAGCTCGGTATGGATACTCCTCCATTTCCTGCGGAAGCGGAAAAGTCGGGGAAGTCTGTTGAAACGTGGGATCACTGCCCCAAGAAGGCGGCTGTCTCTGCCAAGCGGTTCGTTTGGGATGGTGTGTAGTAGATGGTATCGAGCGGCACCCTCAATGGTTTGGCTGGTTTAGGGCTGTGACTTCGGTGAAATGGCTATCTGGAGTGGGAGCGTCTCGGTCAGACTTGGAAGGGGTTTGGGCGGTTTCATTGGTCTCCATGAGGATGAGAATGGCGACTGCGGGTGGCTAACCCTGGCGATGCATGGGACAGTGGGTAACACGCTGCTGGAGGCGGGTAAAGGGATGTTGCTATGATGAGTGGGAAGGATCCGCGCGTGAGCCTGCGGCGGCACGGCGCAATGTTCTAATCTTGATCCTGCCAGCGCTGCAGCCTCAAAAGGCTGGAAGTTTGCGCCGCGGGATCTGAAGGTTTCAAAGTTGGTCGAGCTGCTGAGGTGGCCAAACGTATTTTTTGAAATGCACTGACCCGTTTGGGGCGTTGAGCAAGCCGCTAGGAAGTCTCTAATGCGGTTGTATCGTCGTGCGCGAACTTTGACCTGATTGAATCGATCGGTAAGTGGACGTGCGCGATCCGACGTTGAAAGTCGGTGCGGGTCCTGGAATCCGGGTTCGATGGCGAACAACCCGGATACTTCTGGTCTCAAGATTGGACGGTAATGTAGGACGCCGAGCGTTGATGTGCGAATCGTCTCATTCCCGACATCCTCGTCCGGGTTCGCACCACGCAGGTGAAGGAGTATCAACCGGAAGCTCCGGTCGTCCTGATCTGGGAAGTGGCGATGCGGCGCATGCTGATACCGGTCAGGCGGCAGAGACTTCCAGTCATAGCGAGTCCAGGTCTGGCACATCCGATGCCTCTCGTACTGGTACCGACGAGCCGGTACCGGCTGCCGACAGTGACGCACGTGCTTCCGAGGGCGGCGACAATGCCAGCGGGGGCGCTGAAGGTCAGCAGACGGATGTTGGGCACGGTTCTGACCGCAGTCATTCTGAGCCGGTCGGGAGCGAGCACGAAGTGAACGACGTTGGTCAGGAGCCGGGCGGTCGTGATGGTGACGCTGCCACCGACAAGGCGAGCACGCTTCGCCAGGCCGCCGACGCGAGGCTGGTCATGCGGATGTTGACGGTCACCGTGAGCCTGCTCAGGACGGTGCTGACCGGGCCGGAAGCGACGCCGAGCCTGGTCGGGACGGAGGACCAATGATGACGCGACCGAGGTCGTGAGCGCACTCACTGATGGTCACCGTGCGGACTCGCGGATGCTGACCGAGACCGTGCCGGGCGTGACGCCGAAGTCGGTCGGAACAGGACTGACGGCGATGCGGCTCTGGGCGCGTGAGTATGCCCGCGATGGTGGTCGTGTGGATGCTGACGGGCGTCGCGAGCCAGCGTCAAGAATGATGCTGATGGTGCTGACCGCGACCGTGCTGGAGCGTGGTGCTGATGCTGAGTCTGGCCGGGATAGACTGACCGTGATGCGGCCGAGGGGCGGGCAAAGCGTGTTCGTGACGCCGATGGGCGCCGCGCGGACGCTGATGGTACCGAGCGTGATCCGGGCTGCTTATGGTGATGGCTCTGACGCTGGTCGAGACAAGACGGACTCTGATGCGGTTCAGGGTCGTAAACTGCGCCCACCAGGGTGATGGTGACGGGTCTCATGCGGACGCTGACGGTCACTCTGAGCCTGGCAAGAAGCGACGCCGATGCCGCTAACAGCGCCGAGCATGATGCGGCTGGCCGTGATGGTGACCTCAGATGCTGAGTCTGGTGATGGTAAGTCGGATGGTGACGGTTCTGGGGAGGATCTCTGACAAGAAAACCGTTGACGGTTGAGGAGCGTCAGGAGGGGTTGATTGCTGCACGAGGGCGTGATCAGGATGCGTTCAACCAGAAGCATCGTACGGTTGGTCCGAGATGCGGAGGAAGGTGATTGAGCCCGGTGACAAACTGTATCCGAAGCGGACAGTGCCTCGGGTGTGGGGTGAATCTTGAGGCGAATGCTCATTATGAGGTGACTCGTACGACGAAGAGCGGGGTGAGCTACAAGGCGCACTACTACACGGATGCTACTGGTAGAGGTGCGGCATGTGGAGACGAACTCTCGGGCAGTGACAGGTGCGTTGCAATCCTGATCTGCGTAAGCCGTATGCCGAATGCGACCTACACGGTGGATGGGAGGTTCCACCACACGACTGATGGCTGGGCGCGGACGGTGCGCCTGGAGGTCGACGACTGTATGAGGGTTAAGCCTGAGTATCGAGGGCGTTCTGGAGGCTGTTCAGAGTAGGTGAATAAGTACACTAAAGATCTGGCAGCCGAGAATGGTAAGAACTATGAGGGGTGGTCATATGGCTGGTGACTGGTTCGGTGGGCCGCCTGAGGAGATCAATACGGTGGCGATGCTGGAGGAGGTCACCAGTACCGCGTCGATAGCGACATGGAGTCGTTCAAGTTATTTGAGGAGGAAGTGGTCGGTTCTCCGGGTGACTTCAACAAGTTGGTTCTGGAGTTCGACTACCCGACAGCCATGTCCTGCCGCCAACAGTAGAAAGTCCCCTACCAGGGTTCAGAAGCAACTTGGGCCGACGCGAACGGAAAGTCATCGCGTCGTCGTTTCGAAATGTGCCGGCAGGAGGGGAGCCAGTGATGTCCTTCAAAATGAGGTTGATATTCCGCTGTTTACCAGAAAGTTGAGAAGCTTCTGAGGATTGGCTGCTGAAGCTGGGGGCAGGCGTGTTGATACGTACCACAATGCGATTCATTTGACCGGGGAAGTTGAGCACTGGTTAACTGTGATGGTGGGCAGCAGGAGTCTGTTCGTCTTCCTAGCAAAGGTAATTTCGCGATGGATGATTCGCCCCGCCCAGGCGGATCCGAGTCGGGGTGCTGGTTGTGGTCGCATTGGGATGGAGGCTTTGATGGGGTGCTGCATCAGGAGGTGACTGGATGCGTGAACTGATCATTGGAGTTTCGCCCCGCAGTAACAAGGATGCTGCGTTTGAGCTGGATCAGTTTCCGCGGATCCGCAGTGGGTTCCGGATGGGATGGCGGTCAAGGCCGCCGCGCATCACAAGGAGCAAGGCGGGAGCGTCGTCGTCATGATCGTGAGCGTCAGGCTAGGAAGAAGGCTCAGGGAGGCTGAGGCCGCGCAGGGGCTGAGGAGCACTCTGGGTGGTGAGTAGTGAGCTCCGGCGTGGGCGGTGCTGGGCGGTTGGGGGCTGGTAGGTCGCCTGGTGATTGGTTGGCGTTGCAGGCTGGGCGGGTCCTGATTCTGCGCGGGGCGGGGCGGTGCCTGGTTACGGGGCGGCGGCTCGTCGGGTGCGGGGGCGTGGTTTGCGGGGTTGCTGGTGCTGGTGGCGGTTCCGGTGTGAATCTGGTGCTGGGGAGCCAGTGGTGATGATGGTTGCTGGCCTGCGGGGTAGCAGGGGCCTGCTGGAGTGGAACGGACGAATCGTTGTCGGCGGCGAGTTGGGGGCTGACGTTCCTGCTGGGTGAGGTGTTACTGATCAGCCCAGCCGCATATCGTGCAGGTAGTTTCCGGCGAGAGCGTGTCCGCTGTTTCCGTGGGCCGGCCGGGCGTTGTTCTGGCTGTGCTGCTGGTGGCTCATTTCGTGTGTGTATCGCCCAGGGATCAGGGCCTATCGTGGTGGGGCCACCCGTTTCGGAGGGATCCCCTTTTCGCTGACCGTCAGGTGTTGATGGATAATGTCGTTGAGCGGTTTTGCTGTCACGATGGGGTGCGGTATGTGGAGGCAGGCTCGCGTGATGACGGTGAGTGCAGATCCGGGCTCACATCATCCGTTGCCGAATGCGACGTATACGGTGGATGGGCGGTTCCACCACACGACGGATGGTTGAGCGCGGACGGTCACCTGGAGGTCGACAGGCCTGACAAGGTTGGTGAGGCGTTCCGGTCGAGGTCTAGTTACATCCAGTCCAGGGTGAACAAGGCCGGTAGTGATTTTGATGGCCCAGCTACCCAGACCCCGTTGATCCCATCGAAGCTCACCAAAACCGAACGAGTCCCAGTGGGGTTTGATGCAAGCTGACCGATGCGGCGGGCGATTTGGGTGCAAGGAATTTAAGAATGCCACGCAACAGGATGGAGTAAAACTAGACGACAGAATCTTGATAGCACTGGAAAATGCAGTGTTCTCGAAGTGTGAGGTGTTGCTGCGTGGCTCGCACTGAGGAGGGGCAGACGGGTAGATATCGATTATCAGGCAATTCATCTGACAGGTCGTGTCAGGTCTGGTTGACGCAGGGGTGGTGGGCGAAAGTCGGTGCATTTGCCTTCTGAGGTCGATTTCGAGTTGGACGAAATTCGTGATACTCAGGTGGATCCGCTTTGGGGTGCGTGGTTGTGGTCGCATTTTTGATGGAGGCTGCTGAGGGGGTGTTGCATCAGGAGGCGGACTGGATGCGTGAACCGGTTATCAGTGCACGGCCGATTGGTGGGGCGGATGCGGTTGTTGAGCTGGAGTACTATCCGCGGGATCCGGGTGGATTCCGGAGTGGATGGCAGCCAAGATAGCGGCGTATCGCGAGGAGGAGGCCCGGGAGCGCCAGAAGGCCGATGCTGAGGCTGCCCAGCCTGAGGGCAATGGCGCTGGTGAGTGAGTCGCTGGCGTGAGTGGATGCGGAGCCTGAGGCTGTAGCGCCTCGGGTGGTTACTCACACGATGGAGTCGGCCCCGGAGGTCGACCCGGCGAGACGGCCCGTCTCGGGGCCAGTGGCTGGGTATGGAGCCTTCCCTGCGCCTGGGGCTCCAGGTGCGCCGGCCCCCGGATGGTGTCTGCGCCGATGATGGCTCGGCACTCTGCGAAGGTACGTGCCCCATCCGGTGCTGAGGCCTGGGGCGCGGGGCTGTCTCGGGTTGCTGGTGTTTTGCCGAGCTTCAATGCGCTGCTGGCTGCGGTGGCGATGATCGTGATCGGCCTCGTGGGACAAGAAGGATCTGCGTGAGCCGGCCCGGACGACCGTCGTCGGGCGGCGAGCTCGAGCTAACTGCTGCTGGTGGAAGTGGCCCTGATGGTGATCCAGATCGCCGTGGTCTCCATTGCGAATGACGTTGATGAGTCGCCGTCTTTCATCCGTGGGGCACCCCGATCATCATGGCGCTGGTCATGGTCGGGGTCCACGTGCTAGTGTGCTCCGTCCGCGATCCGGCTTACCGCGGCATCGCCCGCTTCGAGCTCCTTCCGCTGACCGTTAGGTGGTGGTGGGTGTCGTTGAGCGTCTTCGCTGTCACGATGGGGTGCGGCATGTGAGACAAATTCCAGAGCAAATGACGGGCGAATATATCCGGATCTGCGTAACCCGTTGCCGAATGCGACGTACACGGTGGATGGCGGTCCCACTGTACACACGACCGATGACTGGGCGCGGACGGTGCGCCTGGAGGTCGACAGGCTTGACAGGCTGGTGAGGCGTTCCGGTACGGTCAGATTCAGTAGGGGACACGTCAACGACCACGGTAACGAACTAGCCTCGATATGACACGACGTATAACGGCGGTTATGTTGCCGGTGCGCGGGTCTGGTGGTCCGTCGGAGGAGATCAACACGATAGCGATGCTGGAGGAGGTCAACCAGTACCGCGTCGATAGTAAAGCTTAAGTCGTACTACAAGTTTGAGGAGGAGGTCGCTGCCAATCCAGAGAACTTCAAGAAATTGGTGCTGGAGTTCGCGTATCCTGAGCTCTACGGGGCCCGAAGCGCAATTGACAGCGAGAGAGTACGACTAGATTTGAAGCAACCTGGACTGACGCAATGGAATCACCGACCGCAGGCGCTTGAAAAATACTCCTAGATAATGAAATGAGGAACCGTGACAAGTCAGTGTTGAGGCAATTCAAACTGTTTTCACGTATCGAAAAAGCTTTACGGAGTTGCTTGATGAGGCTGGGGGTAGTCGCGTTGACTTGAGACAAACTCAATCGCGCTCGCCGAGAGAACTATGTTGGGGTAACAGTTGACGATCAGCGTCTCTCTCGTACGTCATTCTAGTGCCTCAGTTTCGATGTGGGTGATTCCGTCGGGTCCAGTGGATCCGTGTCGGGGTGCGTGGTTGTGGTCGCATTTGTGGATGGAGAGCTTCTGATGGGGTGCTGCATCAGGAGTGTGACTGGATGCGTGAGCCGGTGATTGGTGGCATGAGCCGGTGGGATGGAGGATGCTGCTTTGAGAGCTGGATCAGTTTCCTCGGATCCGCAGTGGGTTCCGGGTGGATGGCGGTCAAAGGCTGCTGCGTATCACAAGGAGGCGGAGAGGCGGGAGCGTCGTCGTCAGCGGGATCGTGAGGCGGCGGGCTAGGAAGAGCTGAGGCAGGGGCTGCCGAGGTGACGGGGAGCGGTCTGGCTCGGATGCATCCGGCCAGTCGATGCGATGGAGGGATGGGGTGTCTTCGGGTGCTGACACGGTGCTGCCAGCGCTGGAGGCTGACCCGGCGAGATGGTCCGTCCCTGGAGGTGGCCGGCTCGGCGCCTGGGACCTGCCGTGGTTATTGTCAGTAGAGGTGGCGCAGATGCACTTTGAGCGGGAAGCTTAGTTTCCAGCGAATGGTGCCATGCTGGGATTCGGCATCGGCGAGACTCATCAGGAGCAGAACGACTCGGCGACGATCAGCCCACCACCAGTCCCGTTTTCTGCCGCGATCGCTGGGAACGATCATGTTGATGATATGGGCGCCGCCTCTTCGGGTTAGCGGCACTCATGAGTGCCATCCATCGGGATGAAGAGGTAGGTGGAAGCCTCGATCAGGGAAGATGACGAAACGGGTGAGCAAATACATTGAACCGAAAACCGGGGAGCTTATCCTCCATTATTCCAGACCCTGAAAACGACTCAAAGATGATGGCGGCGGCTCCCAGTGCCAGAATAAAAGCGAAGCTCAGATGGACAGCATCGAGCGCAATAACATACCAGGGGGTCGCCGCCCACATGCGGGAGGTATCGACGACGAGGTGGCGCCGCGCTGGAGCCGCGCAGCGTCGAGCATCTGAGCATCGGCTCCACAGTGCCGCACCACGGTCAGCAGCGCCGTAATGATCGCTGGCCACGGTCTGAGAAGCTCTCTCGCGGCGGACAGCGCGGAACCACAGGGCCACCATCGCTCGGGTGGCGCTCCGGCTCACGTGCCCACCGGGCAGGTCACCTGCTCGTTGCGACTCGCTGGAACCGACGAATCCGTGACGGCTGGGGACCGGTCGCCGGCGGGACCCGCCATCGCGCCGGCCGTCGGCATCGCCGCCGCCAGTGCAGGTTGGCGGCCGGTCGGAGAAGCTGTCGGCTGGCTTCCTGAATAGGGGAACATCGGCACCTCGCCCGGACGGCGCGGGGGCAGGATCGCTCCACGGCGTTACGCCGAGCGGGCGTTACCGACGCCGTGTACCGCATCGACTGCGCACGGATCCCATCGGCACTGAGGGGCCGTTGTGGTACCACGGACCGAGGCGGAACGACGTGCGTTGACGCCGATGCGGCAGATGATTTTAATGCGCTGTAACCGTACTCCGCCCGCGGGCGCCGAGGGTGCGGAGGCCGGGCCGCTGCAGGCGGCCGAGGCCGGAGGCAGCGCTGCGAGCAGCATAAGCTGAACCGAGCCGTACCCGACGAGACCCGTAGCTCGAGCCCGGTGTATCGCCGTAGCCTGGGACGACAGGGTGTTTGCGTGCTCGTCTCGACCCGACCGGACTCGCCCTTCCGGCCCCAGAAGCCGGTCGACGGCCTCCGGTGCCGCAAAGCCGCTGGCGATCTCATCGAGCACCTCCAACAGGCCGCCGTCCGGGCCCAGGCGATTCTCCACCTCGGGGCCAGTGCCGCCGTGAAGGCGCGCGCCAGCGCCGGATTCTCCTGCTCCAGGTTCCCCGAGCTCCGGGGTGCCCGCGTAGACGCGCCGGAAGACACCTGCCAGGCCCCCGAACCGAAGGGTGCCAGTCCGGTGACGGTGAACAGAAGCACGCCCGCGCAGGCGTACCAGTCGACGTCGGCGGTCGGCTCCCTCCGTCGAGCATCTCCGGGGGATGAAGCCCGGCGTGCCCGTGACCTGACCGGTCTGGGTGAGTCGGACGTCGTCGGCCACCTGGGCGATGCCGAAGTCGATGAGAACCGCCCCTGCGCGCCGAGCATGACGTTGAGGCTTGAGGTCGCGATGGATGACCCCGGCGGAGTGGACCGCGTAGCGAGTCGACCAGGCCATGAGCCAGGTCGGCGAGGTCCCGGGCGTCGGTGGTCGGTCGTAGACGCCCCCGTGCCCACCTCGTGCTGGAGGTGGGGCCCTCGACGAGCTCGGTGATGACGAAGGTGATGCCCAGAGAGCCGTCCCCGGTCTCGATGTCTCAGGATGCGGGCCACCCGGGTGTCCCTCACCGGGCCAGGACGCTGGCCTCACGGTCCAGACGACGCCGGGCCGTGGGATCCGCGGCGATCTGGGGGTGAAGGATCTTCATGGCTACGTGGCGGCCGCCCTCGTCGGTGGCCTCCCAGACCACACCCATTCCTCCGGCGCCCAGGCGACGCAGAAGCCGGTAGCCCCCACCAGGGTGCCTGCGCAATTTGTTCAGGTGACCGGTTCGCCCGGGTGCGCGTCGAAGTTCTGCGAAATCATGGCCCCCACAGTACCGGGCTGTTTCGGCTCGCGGGCACCCTCGGCTCTGTGGGGCTCTTCGCCCGGCTGTGGCATATCGCGGAGAAAGCCCAGTACTGGAGCCGCTTTCTCGGCAGTGGGGAGGGCGCCGTCGTCGCCGGGGATGGGGAGGTCTACACGAACAGGCATGGCCCTGGGGCGGCACTGCCAGAGAGGATCACGCTGAAAGTTCATCAGAATCGCTGGTCGGCGGGGAACCTGTGCCAAGATGAGCCCGTCCACGGTCGAATGGCTGACCGGGGCACGTGTCAATGCGGACACGCATCGGCACCTTTCACGACGGATCGTCCGGCATGTACCTGCCGGTGAAGGGAAGCACTCACCCATGGCAACTGTTACTTTCGAGAACGCCACGCGTATTTGCGGGCAATGACCGCCCCAGTGTGGACGCTCAACCTCGAGATCGCCGATGGCGAGTTCCTCGTCCCGTTGGCCCCTCCGGCTGCGGTAAGTCCACCTCCCTGCGCATGCTCGCTGGTCTGGAGGACGTCAACGCCGGTCGCATCCTTATTGGCGACCGCGACGTCACCGACGTTCAGCCCAAGGACCGTGACATTGCCATGGTCTTCCAGAACTACGCGCTCTACCCGCACATGACCGTCCACGACAACATGGGCTTCGCCCTGAAGATTGGTGGCACTCCCAAGGCCGAGATCGACAAGCGGTGCGTGAGGCCGCCAAGATCCTGGGCTGACCGAGTCACCTGACCGCAAGCCCGCGCGTCTCGGTGGTCAGCGTCAGCGTGTGGCCATGGGGCGCGCCATCGTGCGCAAAGCCTGCGTCTTCCTCTCATGGACGACCGCTGTCCAACCTGACGCCAAGCCCGTGTCCAGACCCGTACCCAGATCGCCTCGCCCAGCGCTCGCTGGGCGTCACCGGTCTACGTCACCCACGGTCAGACGAGGCTCTCACCATCGGGGGACCGCATCGCGGGTCCTCAAGGACGGCGTTCCAGCAGGTCGGCACCCCGCGCGGATGTATGACCACCCCGCCAACGAGTTCGTCGCCGGCTTCATCGGCTCGCCGGCCATGAACCCTGGGGCAGTTCACGGTCAAGGGCGACGTCGCCACCGTCGGCGCCGCCAAAGATCCAGCTGTCCAAGGCGACCCTGGACGCAATCACCCCCGAGGACGGCGGCAAGGTGACCATCAGGTTCCGGCCCGAGTCGCTCGACGTCGTCTCCGCCCAGGACGAGCACTCCATCCCGGTGCGCCTGTCCTTCGTCGAGGAACTGGGCTCCGACGCCTCACATCTACGGCGAGCGCCTGGGTGCTGAGGACCTCGAGGCCAAGCTCGGATCCGGTGAGGACTCCAGCCAGATCATCGTGCGCGTGCCTCCGCGCACCGCCCCCGAGCCTGGCGAGATCGTCTACGTGCGGATCCGCCCCGGTCAGGAGCACATCTTCCGCCTCCACAGGCAAGCGCCTGCCCGCCTGAGGATGCTGAGTACGACGGCGCCGTTCCCCTGCCCGGGAGCGGCGCGTCGTCGCGCCTCACCGAGGCGGGGCCGAGTCGCGCCGGCCGGAGTGATCTGGCGGGCCGGAGGGCGGCGGCGCAGCGTCGTGGGAATACTGGACCGCGAACGTTCGCCGCGCGGTGAGAACCGGATCGTTCTCGACGGCTTTTGAAGGTGTGGCCGCTACTCACACTTTGAAAGGCGAAGAGGGCCCTGGCCTGAAAGAATAAAAGACATGCCCCAGTCCAGAAGACTCACGGCAGCGACGATTGACCCGGCGCTGCTCGACCTCCCTTGGGAGACGGCCCTGGAGGAGTGGCCCGCACGAGGTCCTCGCCGCGCTGCCCCGTGGTCTGTCCGCCACATCGTGCGCTTCGTCAACCTCTCCGAGCGCATTATCGCCGTCAAGCGAGATCGGCGAGTCCGTGGCGTACCGCGAGTACGAGCTCCTGCGGACCTGGTCCGGCTGGAGGCGCCTTGCGCAGCCGACGGCGGTCATCACCGGCCGGCGCAGCGTCAGCGGGGAGGAGCTCAACTCGGTGCTCATCACCGAGCACCTGTCCTACTCCCCTGCCCTACTGGCACCCCTGTTCAGCCAGTACATGCGCCCCGAGACCGCCGCGTCTCATCGACGCGCTCGCCGTGCTGCTGGTGCGCCTGCACCTGCTGGGCTTCTACTGGGGGACGTGTCACTGTCCAACCGCTGTTCCGCCGCGACGCGGGCGCGTCGCCGCCTACCTCGTGGACGCCGAGACCGGCGAGCTCCACCCGAGGGGCTCACCGACGGCAAGCGCCTCTACGACATCGATATCGCCCGCACCAACATCATCGGCGAGCCTCGCTGGACCGTGCAGGCCGGTGCGCTGCTGGAGCCGAGCGTGGACACCATCGAGGTGGGGACCGGATCGTCAGCCGGTACACCGAGCTGTGGGACGTCCTCACCGCGGAGGAGTCCTTCTCCTGGACGAGCGCTGGCGCCTGCGCCGCCGTCGTCAAAGCTCAACGAGCTGGGCTACGACGTCGCCGAGGCTGACCATGGACACGGACTCTCAGGGCAACCACATCACCATCCAGCCCAGGGTCGTCGACGCTGGCCACTACCACCCGGCAGGTGATGAGGCTGACCGGCCTGGACGTCCAGGAGCGCTAGGGCCAGCGTATGCTCCAACGACCTGGAGGCCTACGGGCCATGTCCGGGCGCAGCGACATCCCATCGAGCTTGTGGCCCATGCCTGGCTGGCGGAGGTCTGAGCCCACCACTTCACTCGGTCCCCGTCGTCGGATGCGCCGCAAGCTCGAACCTGCGGAGATCTTCCACGAGATCCTCGAGCACCGTTGGTACATGTCCGAGGCCCAGGACCCGCTACGTCACCACCCAGGAGGCGGTGGACGACTACGTGGCCACGGTGCTGCCCCAGCACCGTGATGAGCGCGCCTACCCGCGAGTCGGGGACACCCAGGAGATGGAGGCGATCGCCGTCGACGACGTCGAGGAGCCGCTGCCCGAGGACGACGCCGAGTTCGCCGCCCGCGACGAAGCAGACCCTGGCCGACTACGCCGCCAACCCCTTCGGCTCACCGCTGGCTATGAAGTCTCATGGGGGAGTAGGGCACGCCGCAGACTGTGCGGTGCGGCGTCGTCGTCGGCGCCGGTGGTGTCCGCCCGGTTGATAGTCTGATCTCGATCAGATGAGGCGATGAAGAAGGGCCGTGAAGGGGACATGAGCGAGGAGGTGCCCGCATCCAGGCCCTGCCTGGGGCGACACCGGAGAACAGCGCCTTCATCGACCTGTACTACGACCCCGCCGTCACCTTCATCTGGGGCAATAGCCTGTCCTTCTCGCTCAACGACGGGCAGATGCGTCTGTCAGCGGGTCAGTCCGTGAGGATCCGCGGTGCCGCCGGGGGCGGTGCGGGTCGTCGTGCAGGTCCTCGCCCTCTCCCTTATCACCCCGAAGCCGCAGCTCGATTTCGTAGTGTATCCCGGCCAGGTGGTGCCGGTGTCTACCGGGCCTCCCGTTTCAAAAACAACCCGCCTCGTTGACATTCCAGAGGCTCGAAGGGCTCCTCGCCTCCGAGCGGAACGATCTCACCACCATGAAGATCATGTTCGCCGTCATTCTTGGCATGATGATCTCAACGACCATCCCCATCGCGCTGATGTTCTGGTTCATGAACAGTCTGGGAGCCCCGTGCAGCCGGCTGATGCCAGCGAGACCTCGGTAATGGCGTCCACCGGCAGGAAGGCGCCCGCGGCTGCCACCCCGCCCGGGTGGTGCCGGTGATCTACCGGGCCTCCATCCTCCGGGGCAATAGCCCAACGGTGCGCAGTACACGTCGAGCCGGCCGGGGTGAGGTGTGCCTGCCTCCACCGTCGATCCTGTCGGCTAGAGGCGGCGCCGTTCTTGTAGCCACTCGTGCGTAAGTGGGACCCGCTGCAGGACGTTGTCGCCGGGAACCAGTGCGCCCGCGACGGAAGGCGAGTCCCCACCCGGTGGGAACCACCAGAGAACTCGGCCTCGCCGTGAGGCTCGGCAGCTGTGCGGTCATCTCCCACAGCGTCATGACCTCCGGTCCTGCGACCTGGTAGGTCTGGCCGTCGGTCTCACTCAGGGCTGCCCGCCACCGTCTCGGCGAGCGGAATCGAGGCTGACCGGCCGCATCCTCATCGAGGGAACGAGGTGAGACGGGGCCGTAGCGCATGCGCTCCATGTTCTGCTCGGCGAACTCGAACCACTGGGTCGAGCGAACCAGTGACATGCGCTTGCTCGACTCGCGAGCAAGCCGCTCCTGCGCGCACTTGCCCGCGAAGTAGCCGTAGCCCTGCACCTCCGGAGAGGTCGCAGTTGACGATCGACAGCAGCACGTGCCTGGCGCCCAGGGCGTTCGCGGCCGCCGACACGGCACGGGGTTGAGCGTGTGAAGAACTCGGTGGCGACCCTCTTGCTGGTGGTGACCGTCCGGTGGCCTCCAATGACGTCCGCGCCGGACAGATGCGGCAGCCCCGTCGTCGTGCAGGACGTCCGAAGCCGGTACGGCGCGAGTGCAGCGTCACCTGTGCTCCGGTCGCCTGCAGGGGCTCGCCGATGGCCTTCCTGGGTCACCTGCTCCGACAACTGCCACCTTCACTGCGGTCGCCTCCTCACTGGCCCGATCTGGCCGTCGTGGATCTCTACGATCATGGGGTGCTCTATGATCGTAGAGATCCATGAGTCGGAAGGCGAGGAGCAGGCACGATGGGGCGCAGGGAGCAAATTGGTGACGCCGGGGTCGGGCTCATCGCGCGTGACGGGGTGCATGCCCTCACTCATCTGCAGGGTCGACACGGAGGCGGGACTGCCCGCGGGTCGACCTCCTACTACGCCCGGACTCGCCGTGATCTGCTGGCGCTCGTGGTCAGCCCGCCTCTCCGAGGGGCTCACAGGCTGACATCAACGACCTTGAGATCCCGCGTCCGTCAGCCGGGCAGGAGGCCGCCGAGATCGTCGTCGGCATCCTGAGCATATGGCGCGGCGTGCGGACGCCCAGGCCGCGCGTGGAGCATTGCTGTTCGAGCTGCGCGACGACGTCGCGAGCTCCGGGAGCTGCTCACAGCGGAAGCGCCGGTCAGGCGCTCTGACGGTCTGGCTGAGCGGATACTCGTTGCCGCGGTGTCAACCAGGCCTCTCGCTCACGCTCCGATTTGGTGGGGCTGGTGGACGCCCTGCTCATACTCAGGCGGCCAAGGCGGCACCTGTGGACGCCCGCAAGGTGCTGAGGGCCTACCTTGAGGGGCTTTGGCTGGACCGGCCGCTCTGCGGCGTGACGCTTCTAGGCGCCGAGCTCCTCGGCGACCAGGGCCATCTCCTCATCAGCGCGGCGACGCAGCTCGCGGTGACGTGTCCAGGATGCCAGCGAGACCTCGGTGATGGCGTCCACCAGCAGGGAAGGCGCCCACGGCCGCCACCCCGCCCGGGAGGTGCCCGGTCGAGCGGCGACGGCGCACGGCGGCCCCCAGCAGCGCCGCCCAGGCCCGCCTCGAGCAGCGCGGCGCCCCGCACCGCCCACGGGCTTGTCCGTCACGGTGCGCACGTAGCCCTGCCAGAAGGCCGAGCCCGGGGTCGAGGAGTCGGCCAGCAGCAGGCCCACGCTGCGGCCCACCGCGTTGGACAGCCCGCGCGGCTCGTGCACGACGACGCCGGGACCCTCCACCGGGCGCCAGGCGGCCCGGTGAGGACCTCCAGCACCCAGTCGGCAGGGCCCGAGCCCGGAAGCATCGCGGCGAAGCCGTCGGCGCCGGGCTGGACGATGGCGGCGGCGCGGCCTCCAGGTCCGCGCCCGGCACGGTGTCGACGATGCCCGAGGCGTCGGTCAGGTCCGCCAGGAGCTCGTCGACCAGGGACCTCAGAGCCGGGCCGGGCTCCTCGACCCGCCCCACACGTAGCGCGAGGTCATGCCCCAGGAGAAGACGGCGTCGTCCTCGGGGTCCCCCGTGGGGATGGCGCGGATGGACATGTCCTCGGCGTCGGAGGTCAGGACCAGGGCCGGCAGCGACTCCTCGTCCCAGCCGAAGGTGCCCAGGTCCGTGCCCTCACCGAGTACATGACGATGCGGCGGTCCAGGCTCGGCGCCGAGGCCACCGCCAGCGGACGCTCCAGCAGCGTGGCCTGCAGCGGGCACCATGTAGGCGCTCATCGGGGAGACCACCACGGTGCGGGCGCTGGCCGAGCCGTGGTGGGAGACCACGGGCAGCTCGACGTCGTCGGGCAGGGCGTTGAAGGTGGCCGGGCCCACGGCGACATCGGCGGTGAACTCCCGGGCCAGGGACTCCACGAGTTCACTGACGCGCGGCCCGGGCACGACGCCCCGCGCGAGGGCGGCGTCACCGCGACCCGGCCCTCGACGTCGGTCATGAGGGTCAGGCTGAGCAGGTGGGTGGTGGCCGGGAACCACTCCAGGCGCACGACCACTCCGCGCGCGGCGAAGGCGTCGGCGACGGCCTCCGGCGTCGTGCCCGGCGCGATGAGCACGCCGTCGGTGCGGTTCCAGCGCTGCGAAGCGTCCTGCAGCCATGGGGACCTCCTGGGAATCGGATGGGACCATTGTGCTCAGCAGCGGGCCATCATAGGGAAGTGTTTGCGAGTGATGCCGGGCGCTGATAGCAGCAGCCGATCCGGGCGCCCGGCTCAGCGAGGCGCTCGGCGGCGGCCCCGACGCCGCAGGCGGTCGACCTCGTAGAGGCTGATGCCCGTGGCCACGGCGGCGTTGAGGGACTCCACGCTGCGGGCTGATCGGGCACCGAGGCCAGCACGTCGCAGGTCTCGCGCACCAGGCGGGACAGACCCGCGCCCTCCGCGCCGGTGACCAGCGACCAGCGGGGAGATCGGCCAGGGTGAGAGTCCTCGATATCGGTGCCGCCCGCGCCCGTCCAGCCCGACGACGAAGCAGCCCTCTTCTTCAGCTGCGTCAGTGCGCACGAGGTTCGTCTCGCGGGCCACGCGCACCCGGGCGGCCGCGCCGGCGGAGACCTTCCAGACGGTGGTGTTGACCCCGACCGACCGCCGCTCGGGGATGATGACGCCGTCGGCCCCGAAGGCGCCCGGCGCTGCGCAGGACCGCGCCCGAGGTTGTGGGGGTCGGTGACCTGGTCCAGGGCGACGAGCGGCGGCGTGCGGCCCAGCGGCGCGGGCGCGCTCGAGCAGATCGCGGGCGGTCGGCGTACTCGTGAGCGGGCACCTCGATGGCCACGCCCTGGTGGGCGGCGCAGTCGGTCAGGGCGCTCCAGGTCGAGCCTGGTGGTCTCCAGCACCGGGGCGCCCAGCAGAGTCGGCGCGGCGGACGACGGCGCCCGAGGCGCTCGTCGGACTGATGCTGCGGAGGAGGCCATGAAGACGCGCGTGATCGGGCACGCCGGCGCGGGCGGCCTCGGCCACCGCATTGCGGCCGCACAGGATCTCATGGCCCTCGGGCACGTCGAAGCGGCGCTGAGCTTGTCGAGCCGCTTTGGCCCTGCGTGGGCTGGGCGGCGCGGGCCTCGGCGCGCGCCTTCGCCCGCGCCTTGGGGATGGCCGACGCGGTTCTCCGCCTGCGGGCGTGGGGCCCCGGCCCTCCAGCCCCTTGCGGCGCTGGCCGCCGGAGCCCTTCGTGGGGCCCTTCTTGAGCCGCGGGCGGCGCTTGGCGCCGGGGTACTGCTCGTTTGCCGGGCATCGAGGCCTCCTGTTCGTGACGGTGCGAGTGCTGCGGGAGGCGGGTCGTAGGCCAGGGCTGCTCGAAAGCGAGCGCCAGCGGTGCGAGGGGCGAGTCCTCGACGACGACGCCGGCGGCGGGTCAGCTTGTCGCGCAGGGCGTCGGCGCGAGGGCCAGTCCTGGCGGCGCGGGCCTCGGGCCCGCTCGTCGAGGTCAGTGCTGGATGAGACGGTCGAGGCGTCATCCATGGCGGCGTCCGCCTGGGCAGGAGTCCGGCGCCGTCGAGAACGCGGGAGCGCCAGGGCTCGGCCAGCGGGTCCAGCCCCAGGACGTCGAGCTGGGAGCGCAGGTCCAGAGCCAGCCCGTCGACGACGGCGATCGCGCCGCGTCCTCGCGTCGGGCCCGGGCCTCGCATTGGAGGGGCCACTGTTGAGCCGCCTTGAGGGTGGCGTGGACGACCGCCATGGCGCCGGCCAGTCGAGGTCCTCGTCCATCGGCGGCACGTGAACTCGGCGGGGCAGCGCTGGGCGTGCGCACCTGCTGACGGCGACCGGGCGCGTGCGACCGGGGCCGTCGTCGAGCCGCTCCGTCGTCTGCGAGCGACCTCGTCAGGGCGCGCAGGATCGCGCCGGACAGGCGCTCCCACAGGGCCTCGGCGTCGGCCAGGGTCTCGTCGGAGAACTCCACGGTGGAGCGGTGGTGGACGGTGCCCAGCGCCAGGCGCAGCACGGGCGGGCGTCGTAGCTGCTTGAGCAGCTCGGCCACGATCAGGGAGTTGCCCAGCGACTTGCTCATCTTCTCGCCCTTGACGGTGACCCAGGCGTTGTGGACCCAGTGGCGGGCGAAGCCCCAGCCGGCGCCGTGGGACTGGGCCTGCTCGTTCTCGTGGTGCGGGAAGCGCAGGTCGATGCCGCCGCCGTGGATGTCGAAGGTCTCGCCCAGGTAGCGGCGCGACATGGCCGAGCACTCCAGGTGCCAGCCCAGGGTCGCCCGCGGCCCCAGGGGGCGTCCCAGGCGGCGTCGGCCGGCTCGGTGGGCTTGACGGTCTTCCACAGGGCGAAGTCGCGCGGGTCGCGCTTGTCCGCCTCGACGTCGTCGTCGATCTGGGACTCGTCCTCGGTGGTGGCCAGGTCCTCAACGCGCTGGTTGGTGAGCGACCCGTAGTCGGACAGGGAGCGCACGTCGAAGTAGACGTTGCCCGGCCTGGCCGATGTAGGCGTGGCCGGCGTCCAGCAGGCGCTGGACCAGATCGATCATCTCGAGGATGTGACCGGTCGCGCGCGGCTCGTAGGTGGGCGGGCGCCACGCCCAGCGCCCGGTAGGCGGCGTCGAACTCGCGCTCGAGGCGCTGAGCCCAGGCCCACCAGGGCACCGGGGGCTCGAGCGGCCGGACTTGTCGAGGATCTTGTCGTCGATGTCGGTGACATTGCGGATGAGGAGGACCTTCTGGCCGCACGCGCTCGAGCCAGCGGCGCAGGACGTCGAAGGCGATGCCGGAGCGCATGTGGCCGATGTGGGGCGAGCCCTGAACGGTGGCGCCGCACAGATAGATCGCCACCGTTCCTCGGGTGACGGTGGGGCGCCAGCGGGACGACGCCGCGGGCGGCGGAGTCGTACAGGCGCAGGGGTATGACAGCGCGCGAGGCAGGGCAGGCGGCTGCAAGGCTGTGGACTCAGCGTTCAGTGCGCGCTGGTGCCACGCCCTGCACAGCGGCCGGCTCTCGCCGAGCACCGTGTCCACTGACCAGGGCTCCCGAGATCGCTCGCGACCCGCGCGATCGGTGCCAGCGCGCATCGCTCGCCGCGGTCGACGTGGCGACGGGATCGACGGTGCGTCGATCTCGTTCGAAAAATCGACCCGGCGAGCTCAGTCCGCCGCGCGGTCGATCTCGACGGGGCAGCCGGCAGACCAGGGGCGGTGGCGATGCGCGAGCAGGCCCTTCGCTGCGCGCCCAGGAAGCCCAGGTGGTCGGTGGTGGTGGCGGTGAAGGCGACCCGGGCGGAGGCCGCCTTGGACAGGGGCCTGACTCGGTGGCGCGGGCGGCCACGCCGAGGCGCCCGCCCACGAGCTGGACGGCGATGTTGCCGATCTCGACCACGCCTCGCGCACGCGGCGGGCGCTCGCTCGCGCGCGGCCCCGGGGCCCCTTTCCACCGCTCGGCGGTGCCGGTAGTTCGAGCCCAGGTCGCCCGGGCCGGCAGGCCGCGAATCGCGCGCGTCGCAACACGCGTGGGCGACGACGTCGCTGCCGTCGGAGTGGCTTCGGCCAGGCCCACTCTACTGGGCCACTCCAGGCAGGCCAGGCGCGGCGGGATCTCCCGAGGTCGGGGGCGGCGAAGGCGTGCACGCCGGTGCCGATGCCGGTGCGAGGAAGGTACTGGGGAGATCTGGTTCAGATCTGATCGTGGCCGGGCCGGCGGCGTGGCGCGCGCGGGAGCGGGGAAACGCGCTGGTGAATCTGCGGCGGGGGCAGGCTGAGCCGGCTGCTCTGGTTGGTGGATCGGGCATGGCCCTGTGTCTGCAGATGGTTCCCGGCCGCGTTCCCAGCGGCCCGTGGCCTGATTGCTGTCGACCAGGATGGCCCCGCTTCTTCCTCGGCTGGCAGCTGAAACTGATTCGTCAGCTCCGGCGACAAGTCGAGGGAGTTCCATGTAACCAGCTGCAGGCGAGATAGCGGAATCGAGCACGGCGAACCGTTCCTTCCAGGCGTCCCCGATGCCCGGCGCTGTCTTCCGAGCAGGAGGACGCTCAACAGATTGGTCGAGACTCAGAGTCGACGTGGCAAGCGGGCGAGTATCCATGCCACATTCTTCATCCCTCTTCAGTGAATCGGCGTGTTCCGAGGGCGTTGGTGGACTGGTCGAAAATCGTGCTTTCGCTTCCCCTTCGTCGACGCTGACCGAGGTCGTCCCAGTCATCGACACCGCACAAGCGTGGGGCACCGCTGGGTGAGGCTCGCGTGCTCCCCGAGAGTGCGCTGCGCAGTACGCGCACAACTCCTGGCCCTGTGGGCGACCCTCGTGGAGTAGGGCCGGGCGCAGACAGGAACCTCCACCCAAGAGCGCGAGATGTCGGCGCAAGAAGGGGAAGACAAAGGCTGGGTCACACCGCCATCGGGAAGCAGCCTCGAGGGCAGGCGCCAGTCCACAGCGGCCCCCATCCTCAGTGAGGATCGTGTTCGCGCGGCTGGAGGGACGTGAGCCGAAGAACCCGCGCGGAGGCGGACGGCGGGAGGGTGCGGTGAGTGCGATGATCGGGGTCTGCCCCAGCATGGGGTCAGGGGATCTGCGCCGGGCCGTCCCCACAGGATCGCCACGAGCGGGCTACGCCGCGCTCCAACGCAGTGCGCCTCGATGGCTGCTGCGTCACCTTCTCCCAGCCTCCCAGCCCTCAGTGCGATGCGCCGGCGCCAGGGTGGCGGGTCGTAGAGAACCCAGGATGAGCAGCACTGACTCCCCTGTCTCGCACCACGGCAGTGAGGTCGCCCGACGTCGGTTGGGGCACACAGGTCGCTGACCAGCTCGCGGAAGATGTTCTCCAGGCTGCGTGCCGGCCGCACGCCCGGGCGCCACCGGACGCCCAGTCCTGCATGGGGTGGCCCAGTGTAGATTCGCCGACGATGAGGACGCGCTACACCGTCCATCAGGTAGGTGAAGGCGCGCAGCACGTCCGTTCCTGCCGGAGGCAGCGCCGACGCCGGAGCTGCCTCCTCACGCAGCCGTCTCCCTGATCTCTCATGCGAATCGTGGGTTCCCACACGGGCGCCAGGGAGCGCTCGCCCAGGAGGAGCCGATGATCCCGGACAGCTTGGCGGTTTGTCACGCCAGCGAGCCCAACGGGCGCACGTCGACGTCTGCAGGGATCTTTCCAGGCCTGATGTCACGGTCTCTGTGGGCCGGACGTGGCGAGCAATACCCAACGAAGCGGGCGCCGGACCGGTATCTTGTGAGCGTGAGCAGCTTCTGGCACCCTGAGGACGAGAGTTCGACGTCATCGGCGAGGATGACGGCCCAGTTTCCGGTGGGCGTACACCGCGCGCGCAGGCGGTGCCTCGGCGGCGGCGCAGCTGCGCCACTGCTGGCCGTCATCATCATTGTTCGGCGCTCGCCTCAGAGCGTGCCGTGACCCCTGTTCCTCAACGGGTCGGGCGGCTCCAGCTCGTCAGGGGCGGCGTCGTCCACCTCAGCAGGCCAAGAGCGTGGGCAGGCGAACAAGCTAGGCGTCCAGGTGACAAGACCGCTGAGGCCTCCAAGCCTCGCCGCCAGCTGCGCTCTGCAGCCAGCGCCAGCGCCTCCGCAACATCGACTTCAACACCGGGGTCACCGTACCGTGGCCAATGGGACGGAGACCAGTGGTCGCAGCCAAGGGCGCCGGCGACAAGCTCACCGACGGGGGCTTCACCGCGGTGGAGGTCGTCCCCGGCATCTACGAGAACACGGAGCCGGGCAAGTCGACGGTCTGCTTCGCTCTCGAGAGCCGTCCGGCAGCGCCGAGGAGGTTAGCTGCAGCTGGGGATCAGCAACGTGGTGGGAGGCACCCGGCTGGAGAACACTCAGGGCTCCAATGATCGCGGTCATTCTGCGCGACGACTACAAGCCCTGACGGAGTTTCTTCACGTCCGCGGTGAGCGCGACGCCTCGCAGGCGCTGCCGGATCCCAGGTCCTCGCTGCTGCCGCGCTCACCGCCGCCGCAGCCGGCCGACGCCGGTCCGACTGCTTCGAGGGCTGCCCGCCGGGCCCGGGTCCCGCTGGGTGACGCCTCGCCCTCGTCGGGCAGGTCGGTGGCGCGCCGCCACGAGTGTCGGCACGGGCGATTCTCTCTTCGCCGTCGGAGGACTCGTGGCCGAGGAGGATCCGGCCGCCTTGCACTCCAAGGGCCGACGTGCCAGCATTGCCGGTTAGCACTCGTCCTCGGTGACAGCGTATCTACCAATGCAGCCAAGTCCATCCAGGCTGGAACATTGAGGACCGGCGTCCGGGCGTGACGTGAACGTCCGACCGATCCGTCCGTCGCGGGCATGAACCGGCCACCTACCACGCAGTGGAGGAAACCTCAATGTCCAAGATCATCGCCTTCGACGAGGAGGCCCGCCGCGGCATGGAGCGCGAGGTCTCAGCACCCTCGCCGACACCGTCGAGCGTCACCACAGGCAAGGGCCGCAACGTCGCGCCCGACAAGAAGTGGGCGCCCCCACGATCACCAACGCGACGGCGTGACCATCGCCAAGGAGATCGGAGCTCGAGGGTCCTACGAGGAAGATCGGCGCCGAGCTCTCGTCAAGTCGCCAAGAAGACCGACGACGTCGCGGAGTGACGCACCACCTACCGCCACCGTCCTGGGCCTGGCAGGCCCTGGTGCGCGAGGGTCTGCGCAACGTCGCCGCCGGCGCCAGCGATCGCCGTTCGCCGCGGTATCGAGAAGGCCGTCACGGCCGTCGTCGAGCGTCTGCTCGCCGACGCCAAGGAGGTCGAGACCAGGAGGAGATCGCGGCCACCGCCTCCATCTCCGCCGCCGACGAGCAGATCGGTGCCTTCTTCATCCCGCCGAGGCCCTGGACAGGTCGGCTCACGAGGGTGCCGTCACCTGTCGAGGAGTCCAACACCTTCGGCCTCGAGCTCGAGGTCACCGAGGTATGCGCTTCGACAAGGGCTTCATCTCTCCCTACTTCGTCACCGATCCCTGACCGCCAGGAGACGTCCTGGAAGGACGCCTACATGTCCCGCTGGTCGAGTCGAGATCTCCAACGTCAAGGACCTGCTCCCGCTGCTGGAGAAGCGTCATGCAGACCGGCAAAGCCTCCCAGCCCGTCATCGCCGAGGACGTCGAGCGCCGGGGCCCTGGCCACCCTCGTCAGTCAACCGCATCCGCACTTTCAAGTCCGTGGCCGCTCAGCGCTGGCTCGCGCGCGACCGCACGCAGAGGCGATGCTGCGGGACATGATGATCCTCACCGGCGGTGTCGGTCATCCTTCCGAGACTGCGTCGGCCCCAAGCTCGAGAACGCCACCCTGGAGGACCTGGGCCAGACCTGCAAGGTCGTCGTCGCGAGGATGAGAAGACCACCCTGGTCGAGGGCGCCGGCGATGAGGCCATCGAGGCCCGCACCGCTGATCCCGCCTCGAGATACGCGAACTCGACCTCCGACTACGACCGCGAGAAGCTCTCCGAGCGCCCGGCGTAGCAGCCGGCGGCGTGGCCGTCCTCAAGTCCGGTGCCACCGCCACCGAGGTGGAGCTCATGAGCGCGCAAGCACCGCGTCGAGGGACGCCGTGCAACGCCAGGCCTGCCGCCGTCGAGGAGGTGCATCGTGCGCCGGTGGTGGCGTTGCCCTGCTCCAGGCCGCCGAGTATCCTCGACTCCCTCAAGCTCGAGGGCGAGCGAGGGCCACCGGTGCCGCGATCGTCAAGGTCGCCGTGGAGGCCCCGCTCAAGCAGATCGCTGCCAACGCCGGTCTTGAGGGCGGCGCGGTCGTGGACCGCGTGGCTGCAGCCTGCCCACCGGTGCCAGCCTCAACGCCGCCACCGGCGAGTACGTCAACGCAGCTGGCCGCCGGCATCGCCGACCCGGGTCAAGGTGACCCGCTCCGCGCGCGCAGCGTAACGCCGGTTCCATCGCTGGTCTGTTCCTGACCACCGGGCGCCGTCGTCCCACGACAAGCCCGAGCTCGCCGCTCCGGCCGAGGTGGCGCCGGCGACATGGGCGGCATGTACCGATCGACGTGACTCGTCACGAGGCCAGCCGGTCTCCCGCGGTCCGGCCGCGCCGGTCGGTCGGGAGCCTGGCGGCGGGCCGTCTCTCACCACACGCGTGAGCGGCCCGCCGCTTCGTGCTCGTCGCTCGCGCCGTGCGCGGAGAGGTGCGGCGAGGTGCTGCGCCCGTTGCACGGCGGCGGTGGGTGACAGCGGAGCCCCCGCAGATCGCGGCAGATGCTTCTACCGAGGGGCCACGGGGCCCTGGCCCGCGGCCGGAGCCGTGGTGGTGCCGAGCGGCGAGAGCGGCCCTGGTTGGCAGCTCGCGCCGCCGTAGCAGAACGGCGGCGTTGTCCAGTGCCAGGCTGGTCAGATCGAGGTTGACTGCAACCTGGAGCTGAGGCGCGCAGATCCGGCCGCGCAGGTAGCCGCCATATGGAGTCCGCTGCCGTCCCGGTCCGGCAGGACCGCAGCAGACCGATATCGCCCCGCATGGCATCGACCTCGGTCTGGATCGTGGCGAGGGTGCGGGTCCGGGCGGCGAGTCGGCCACCGCGACGGTGTCGACGGAGTAGATGGGCATGACGGGGTTTCGCTTTCGTGAGGGCGCGCCCGACGGACCGCGCTGTCGTGCGCCGACGTCCGACGATGCTCTGGCGACCCGCCGCAGCGGATGCCGTGCTCCACGGTGGTGCCCGACCCGACGCGCGTCGGGCGGGCGGCGGCCCTGTGAACCCAGCAGCGGATGTGGGCTGCCCCGGAGGACCCGCGCCGTCCACATGGCAGGCGGGCAGCCCCCAATGCCTCAGAAGGTCTCCGGCGCCGTCGTCGATGATCTCCCGGTGATGGGGTGATCCTCACCGGTACGCTCGCGCAGCTCCTTGGCCTCCTGGGTCTTGGCCCGCAGCTTCTCGGCGAGGCTTGTCCCGCGCGCTGGACCCAGGCACGGCGCTCCCCGGCTCATCGGTGCGGTTGCGCGAGCATACGCGAGGCAGGTCCAGGTCGGCCACGCAGAGACTCCATCGAGGCCGTGTGCGACATCGGCCCCTCGCCGTCCTTGTCCTCGTCAGCGCCGGTGGATACTCGGCGCCGACGCGTCGAAAACGGATGAGCACGGCCGGAACACCCGCGCGTCCGTGGCGAGGTCGCGCTCAACGGCGAGTGCCGGCGACACTGACGATGCCGGTGACACGGCTGCCGCCGGCGTTGTCGGCAGACGCTCGGACCACCAGGGCCCGCAGCCTCAGCGGTGTCGATACGCAGCGTGTTTCCGTCACGGGACGCGGGTGCCGGCTGTCCGGGTAGTCAGTGACTGCAGCCCAGCGGGAGGGAGTGCGATTGCTCCTGACGCCGTCGTCGGCTGCTCGAGCTTGCTCGAGCCGCTTTCCGGAAGGAAGTGCGCTCAACTGACGCGGCCGCAGCAAAGCGCGCGCACATCGCCTGGGCGATGAGGGGCTTAGCCACCTCCCGAAGCGCCCCGAGAAACGGTCCGCACGCTCACCGGTGACGGAGCTCGGTGCAGGCTTCCTCCTTGAGGCCGGCGCTGCTCGGCCGAGAGGTTTCTCCTGGCGGCGTGCTCCAGCGCTCACCCAGTGTGTGAGTGGAAGAGGGTGCTCTTGCGACCCAGGAGCCGAGAGACGATCGTGCAGGCAAGGCCGCGCGGCGTACTCCTCCCATGGGAATGGGGAGTACTCCTCGCCAGCGTGACGCGACATGCACCGCGATGGGTCTGCGGGTCCACGGCCAGGGGTGCGCAGGTCCGGCGTCGATGAGGCGCCTGGGCGTCGATATATCGTGCCTCGCCTACGAGCGTGCTGCCGCTTGACGGATGACGGGTTGCACTACTCGCCTGCGTTTGTGACCGTCTCCATGACGCCCGTAGGTGGTGGAGATCCGCCTCGGCGAAGTACGCCAGGCTGAAAACGTCTCCTCGCCGCCGCTGCCGCGACGGCATCCTCGGTCATCCGGAGGAGACGCACGCGGCACCAGCGAGGCGACCCGCGTCGGATGTCCCGATTGCGCACTCCTCAGCCGGCGCTGCCTCGACCCGCGCGAGCACGTCGGTCACGAGGTGGCGAAGGATTCGTCAGACGCACGGTCCGGCGTGGACCAACGCTCAATGAGGGAGCTCGCCGGCGGAGCGGATCGCCTCTCCGCTGCGTGGCGCCGGGCGCCTTCACCGAGCGGTGAAGGCCGAAAGTAGCCACGCGGTCGCGTCGACGACGACCCATCGAACAGTCTCCGTGTAGGAAACGAAACCGCGTGCCATCGTAGGACTGTCCTCGCGGTAACGTCGACGTGACACAGTGTCTCGCGCACCACTCTTACCGATCTTTGAGCGGCATCACGGTTAGTCACGCCTACCAGGCCGGTGCGGGTGGCAGCTCGTGCGGACAATTAACGCACTTGGGTCACCGAACGCATCTGGACCGTGCCCGCTTGTGAGCGGCACGATCCCCAGCACGATCGCCAGTCCCAGGCCGGAGCCCCGGTCTCCCGGTTGCAGGAGGTGTCCGGTATTGAAGCGTTGGAAGACCTTCTCAGCCGCCTCGGGGGCACGCCGTGACCATGGTCGCGTACCTCGACGACGACGACCGGCTGCGCCGTCGGGTTGGTGCGTGGCGGAGCCATGCCGATGGCGATCTCCACCGGCGTCCCGGAGAATGTAGCGCACCACGTTGCCCAGCAGATTGAGTGAGGATCTGGAGACGGTCGCGATCGCTGGCTGACCTGGAGAGGGCGCCTCCCATGCCGGCAGCCTCGTCTCGGGTCGAGAGATGGGGCCACCAGTCGCGTTCTGAGCCAGGACCATCATGTCGCTCCAGGGCCCCGGCGGCCAGGTCTGTGAGTTCGACCGGCTCCATAGACATCTCCCGGCCCTCATCGATCCAGACCAGCTGCAGCGGGTCGTCGACGAGCGTCCCATCCCGGTTCGGACTCGGTCTCGATACTTCCCTTAACCTCACGCGGTCTTGTTCTGGGCACCCGCCCATCCGGTAGAGGCTCGCCAGCCGCGGATCGGCCAGTGGCGTCGCAGCTCTGTGAAGGCGTCGGAGACGGCGCGCGTCATCCGTTCCTGGGCGCACGACCTGGGCGGCGAAGGAGGTCTCATTCTGCGCCAGCATCGCGTTGATCGCCCGCTGCGGTGAACCGACCTCCGTGGTGCGCGGCTCGGGTCACAGGATGCAGGCCGACAGGTCGCCATGAGCGATCCCTTGGCCACGCCCTCTGCCGCAGGGCGGAAGGCGGTGGACCAGGTAGGTGGCGAGGCGGCCCACAAGATGATCGAGACATCGGCGAGCTGCCTCAAACCGGTGCGCTCCGCACGTCTCCGCGTCTGGCGCTCAGCGGAGGCCAGAGCAACGGCTCGGTGTACTGCCGGTGTTCTGGTTATGATGAGCGGTGATCATGCGCCCACCGTGGGCTGATCGGAGTTGACCGTTTGTGATCGGGTAGTCGCCCTTCGCCGTGTGAACCAGAAACGCGCTGGTAATTGACGCTGACCTGGGGCCGGCCGTATGCGGCGGCGGTGTCGGCTGGATCCACTCCCGTTGCGGCTGGGATCGATGCTCGGCCTTGACGTAGTAGTTCGAGGGGAAGGTGGTGCTGCTGGTGCCGCCCTCGCGGATCTGGGCCAGCCCTGGCTGATGGCCACCGCGGGTGGTGCACGGCTGGCTGTCGATCATCCCATCCTTGCTGTGAGCCAGGGTCACCACAGGGAACGACGATGAGCCCGATGGCCCCAGGGAGGCCGGTCGTCATGGTCAGGCGCGTGCGCAGTGGCATCGCCTGCCAGGGCCGCTGAATCGCAGTGATCGGGTGCCCATCGGCCCCGCTTGATCCCAGGCGGTGCTGCTTACCCGGACGACTTGGCCGGGCGCGTGCTCCCCCACGCGCCGCAGCCATCACTCGGCCTTGAGTTCGCGCAGCACCTGCGCCCGACTCCGCGGCGAGTTTGGATCCAGAGGTGACGGGCTGGCCGTCAGCTCCTGGATCTGGTACCTTGCGGCGCAGGTAGGAGATGGGACTACGTTCGCGTCGTCGTTCAGTCGTACTCCCAGGGTGGTTCGGGATCTGGGCCTTGGACGCGACGCGCCGGCGTTGGGCATGGTGGCTGGAGCTTGAACCAGTGGGGGACAGGTCCTCCTACCTCGGCGCGGTGAGCCTCGTCGTCCTCGTCAGGACAGGTCGGCCGCGACGCCGTGTCTTGTTCTCGATGGCGTGGGTTTGGCGGGATGGCGCGGATGCGGGGTGACCTCCTCCAGGCCGAAGGGCTTGGTGACGTATTCGTCGCCGTGAAGTCAGGCCTGGACTTGTCCGCCATGTCATCGCGGGCGGTCAGGAAGAGGATGGGGAGTTGGTTGCGTGCGTTCGCGCGGGCGCCGGGCCACGGTGACCGTCCATGTCGGGCAGCATGACGTCGAGGGGACCTGGTCAGGGGACGTCTTCTCCACCGTCTTGAGCGCCGTTGCGCGTCTCCGGCAGTCGGACCTCAAAGCCTGCGAAGCTGGGGAGGCAGTAGGGTCGCGGATGTTTGTTCATCGTCTTGACGACAGGGGTGGCTTCTGTGCGGGACTGCTGGGAACTCCATGTGCTCACCATCCTTCTTTCTGTTTGTTTCTGGGTGGGTTCGAGTGGTCGCTGTTGAATGGTCAAAGTGGTTTGTGACGCGGTACACGTGTGGGGCCTCGGGCTTGGGATTTCCGGGATAAAGTGGGGTCTGTGTGGTTGCTGTTGAACAGGGGAGGGTGTGTGGCTCGTGGGCGGTCGGGTTGTGGATGGGGGCGGGGCGACGGCAGTGCAGTCGCCCGCCGTGGGTCAGAGGAAGGCGGGTGGGTCGAAGTCCTCAGCGGATGATGCACGCGTGGCAGGGGATGGTGAGGCCTTGGCGTCGCTCTCAGGTCATGGGCCGTCAGGCCCTGCCTCCATGCGCGGCCAGTTGGGCGTTGAGGAACTCCAGGCTTTGGGTCCCCACCTTGGCGCCGGCTGCAGGAGCCCGCTCGATGTGGGGGATGTGGTCGCCGTCGTGGCTGCAGCAGGATGTTTGCTTCCTGGCGGACTGGACTCGCTCGGCCAGCGCCTCAGAGTGCGCTGAGTACTGATGTCGGCGCCTTCTCCTCATTGTACCCGTCCCGGCCAGGGGACGGGACGGTGGTCCATGGCCAGCGGGACTGGATGAAGCTCATGGGCATGTGGCGCTGTTGGCGTTGGGAAGAGACAGGGCGCGGGCTCGTTCCTCGCCCTCGGTGGCTCGGCGGAGACAGCTCGTTCACGGTATGCGGACGCGGTGTGGGCCGCTCCTCAGGTTCAGGACGCGCGCTTCGCACGCTCATGCGGGTGGCGTCAATGTTCTCGGTCGACGAGAAGATAAGTCGGTACGCTCATGGGCCGATGTTGCGGTCAGTGTCCTGCAGCAGTAGGCGACGCTCGGGAAATCCCGCGGTATTTTTTTCCGAACGGCCCGGGGGCTGTGAGGGGTGACTGACGTGTGGCGGGGCCCGGCTGAGGGATGTCGGCGCAGGCTCTCCGGTCGGTTCCGTGCGGGCGTGTGCTGACGTTGAGTGACGGTGCCGGGCGCTCGATGGGATTGATGGGGTCTGGGCGGCTTCGGGCTTCAGGCGGTTCGGGTGCCCGCCTGGCAGCGAGGGCTCTCAGTGGGAGGACTTCTCCTCGCCGACCGGCTGGCTGGGTCTTGGGCTCGAAGGCGGCGTTGATGGCGGCGTGATCCCGTCAGTGATCTGGGCGGGGGCTGCTGCTGGGCGCCCGGCAGCGCGGGTTCTGCGGACTTGAGGGCAGCGAGGCGGGCCTCGGCCTCCGGGCCAGCGCCGGAGGACTCGAGCTCGACTGGGACTCCAGGGAGATCGGCCAGCTCCATCGCGGCGGCCTGGGCTCGACCCGGCTTTTCCTGGTCCTCATGGCGGGACAGCTCGCTGGTGGGGTGAGGACGTTGATGGGTGGATGGCGCCTGCACTTGACTGCCTGGGCTTCGGCGGTGCTGGCGGGCGATGAGCTGGTAGGCGCTTGGGCGCAGCTCATGACTTGACCTCCATCTGCTGGGGCGGTCTTGAGCTGCTCGACGATGGCTGGGGTGATCATCAGCTCGGCGGCCTTGGCCTCGTTCTCCGCCGTGGTCTGCTTGGTCAGCGCGATCTTGGCAGCGGGTCCCACTTGTCCGCAGCGTGTCGCCGCCGGCGCCTGCTGGTCAGCGGGACGGCCAGTGCTTGTTGCCCCAGTCATTGGCCTCGGCGACGTCGGCGTCGTGGTCGCCTCGGCCGGGCGGAGTTTCCCGATCGTCTGGGCGACGGCGTCGCGCGGGCCTCGGCGATTGGCCGTGTAGTCCGACCAGCTGGTTGGCATCTTCTCCGGGTCCTCGGCCGGTTGGGGCGCGTTGACGTTGGCGCGGGTGGTGGTGCGTGCGTCCCAGGATCGACTGCTTCTCTCAGCCGTAGTTGTTCGTCCTTCCGTCGGTGGATGTCGGTGTGGGCAGTTGTGGGCACGGCGTTTGCCGGGTGATGGCCGGGTGGGCCAGGTGGATCGGGCGTCATGATCTCTTTAGGTCGGGCGGCTGGAGTCATGTGGGTGGGGGTCATCTCTCCAGGGCTGACTGGTTTATGAGTGGGGCCGGACGGCGGAGGTGGTTTGCTGAAGTCGCCGCCCCGTCTGGAGTCGCCGACCCGTTCGGAGTCTCGCCTCCGTCGAAGAGCCGCCGCCCCAGTCATTGTCGTGGTGGTGGTGGGGCTCCAGCCGCCGTAGCTGTGTCGCCGCCCATCGGCCCGCCCAGTGAGGAGCGGGGCGGGTCAGGCCCGCTGCCCGAGCGGCCGTAGCCGCCGTGCTTCCGAGGCGCGGGCTCCGCGAGCTTGGCGACGACCCGCGCACGTCGGCTCGGCCGAGCCTGGGCTGGGCCACGGGGGGCTCGGCTGCGCGACCTCAGCCAGGGCAGCCGCAGGTTGGTGGTCTGCATCTGGGGTGGCGGCCGTGGTGTGGCGGGCGGCTTCATGTTGCGGTGCGCGCCGGGGGACTGCCTGGCGGTGGTGGTGATGTGGTGTCGGCTCACCTGGGAGTTGAGGACAGGCCAGGCGCGGGCCAGGGGGCCCAGGCGCGCAGTCGTTGCTCCTCGCTCGCGGGCAGGGGGCAAGGGCGTCGTCGATGGCGGCCTCGGCCTGGGCCAGGTGGTCAGGGCGGCTGGGGTCGCCGCTCGGCGAGCTGCCGCTGGCCTGAGGCATTGGACGGCGGCTCGGCGTTGGCCACGAGCGGGGCCAGGTCGCCGCCGGGTTTATCCTCAGGCGGCTGCTCCTCGGGATCCAGGAGATGGGCGGTGGCGCCTCAGGTCGCCTTCGCCGCGCTCTGGGCCTTTCGCGGGCCCCGGTGGCTGGGCGAGCTGGCCGGCCTGGGCGGTTGGGTCCTGGGCGTGCGCGCCTGCTCCAGCGTAGCCTCTTGGGAGGCCTCGACGCTGTCGCGTGCCTGGTCGGGCGGTGCGCGCCGGCGGTCAGCGGGCGCGGGCTGCTCAGGGGCTGGGCACGTGGTCGGGGAGGGAGGCGGGGTGGGCGCGCTGAGGGTGACCAGGATCGTCTCGGCGTGACGGTAGCTGCTCGGTTTCGTCGGCCCTGCTTGGTGTCTCCGCGATCGACGTCAGCGGGTTCTTTCTGATCCCGCCGCGGTTGAAGGCCTCCTCCTGGGCGCGGATCTCCGACCGCCTCCGAGCAGTGCTGGAGGATCTCGGTATCCATCTGCCGCTGCTGCGGCTCGGTCTCGAGGGATGTCGTCGTCGAGGATCTTGCGCAGCTCGAAGCTACCGCGACAGGGCTTGCGGGCACTGTCCAAAGCGGCGGTGAAGGCGTCCGTGGCGGACAGCGAACTGCGCCTGGGCGTGGGACGGCTCCTCGGCGGCGGCGCGCACCCGTGTCATCGGCCTGGACCAGGCGCTGCCGGCCACGCGTGCCCGAGCTGCTCGACCGTCATCGCCGCGCCTGCGGCCTGGCTCCCAGGGGTGCCGCCGGGGCGGCATAGCTTCCTGCGCTTGCCGAACGGCGTGTCGTCGTTCTCGCCTTGTTCTTCCTGCGCTTGTACACCGTCAGGCGGCGGCCCGCCGCCCGCGCGACGCGCCAGCAGGAGCGGGAAGCGCCGAGCCCGAGGCCGCTGGAGCCGTCCGAGGCCGCCTGAGACCCGATATGAGCCGGACATGTTCGCGGGATCCGCGCCGCCACGGCGGCGTCGCTGATCCCGGCGCTCGGCTGCTTCTTGAGGCCGAGTCGATCCGCTTGTGGTCCGACTCGGAGACAGCGAGGTTGCTGTGCGCCTGCAGCTGTAGCTCTTCGAGGCCGAGCCGTCGGCGGGGATATTGATGACCAGGAGCATGTCGTCGCGCCCCAGCTTCGTGTTCTTGAAGGCCTGCTCGGCGATCGCCGAGGCGCACAGCTGGAGTCGGAGACGGTCAGCACTGCCCACAGGCCCACGCCGTGCTTGGAGGACTTCATCGTGTCACGGCCTGCGCTGGGCCTGTGGAGCGTCAGGATCGAGCTCGTCGGTGACGTGCTTGGTCCGTGGTCGACGCCGCCGCGGGAGGGCTCGGACGCACTCACTGAGGTCCAGCAGCCGGGCCCGGGACGGAGGACGCGCGCGCCGGGCCCGTCGTCGGTGCAGCCGCGGCGCTCGTGGAGCTCAGCGGTCCCAGGACGGCTTCCGCCGTCGCGGCGCCGGATGCCGTAAGCCGCTGATACAGCGGAGTGTAAAGTGGGGGCGTGGGGACTGCGGGTGCTTCCATCCGGGACGCCATCGCAGAGGCCGCCAGTGTGAGCAGTCGTTTCGCCTCAGGCGGCACGTTTGCCGCCTGTCGCCGTTTGCGGAGGCAGGCCACCGGCGAGAGGTCGCCTATGACGAGACACGCTTACGATCTGCCGTCATCGAGGCCAAGGGCACCGCCCGTGGGGCGCCTGCGGGAAGTGGCTCTTCGCCGAGGGCCGCGCTGCTCGTGTGTGCGTCCCTGGCGGGCGAGTCCGACTTTCCTCCTTGGAGGAGGTCGGAACGGCACTCGTCGTGCTGGGCGGTTCCGCGAGCGCGCCCGACGAGGTGATCACCCTGGCTCGCGGATCCTGCGCGAAGGCTGCACTGCGCGGCGTTGTCGCCGAGGACGTCCCCGCCATCGCCCATCTGCAGGGCCCCAGGTGGCCGCGGAGGCCCTGGGCGGCACGACTTCGCTGTGCCGGCGCTGCCCAGGCAATGACGAGGTCGGCGTCGTCGAGCTGGCCATCACGGCCGCCGGCGAAGCGACCATACGGTCTTCGGGGCCGTGGCCGCCAGGCCATCCGCGCCGCGCACCGCGCCGGGATCACACCTCCGACGGCACCCGATTACCCGTCATCGTCTCCCACCGACGACGCCCCCACTGCACGAGGCCGCTTACCCTCTGGCCTCCTCCGACCGCTCCCGGTCCACACCTGGCGGGCCCGGCCGGCTCCCTGGCCTTCAGCACCACCCCAGAGTCCGGCGCCGCGCGTGGCCTACTGGCGCACCCGCGCGACGCCCTGAACGACCTGGCCGGGACCATGGATGCGGCGGCTCGCTCAAAGGCCGCCCGCGACGCTCTGCGGTGGCCGCCGGCCGGGCGCCGCGCCGGGCGCCGCCGGAACCCACGGGGCGGCGGCCGCCGCACGCTGCCAGGCGGCGCGCGGGCGCCGAGGGCCGCCACCGCAGTGAGAGGCGGGAGGTCCGGTCCGTCATCCAGGCGCTTCCGGCCGCACCCACAGCCCGCGTCCTCGTGCTGCAGCGTGCGCGCCCGTCGCGCCTGTCGACGCTGGCGGGTCACCCAGACTTAACGGCCCCATTCGCCGTCGAGGCTCAAGTCCTCGGCGTCGATGATGGCGTAGGCGTGGCCCTGCTCGGCCAGGAAGCGCTGGCGGTGGGCCGCGATACTCCTGGTCGTCGTGTCACCAGGGCGACGACCGTGTAAAGTGGAGCCCTGGCGGCGTCCTCAGCGGGCGCACGATCCGCCCGAGCCGCTGGGCCTCCTCCTGGCGTGAGCCCGAAGGCCCGGACCTGGACGCTACGCTGGCCCCAGGCAGGTCGATGGAGAAAGTTCGCGACCTTGGAGACCACCGAGCGTGCGGATCTCTCGGCAGGAAGGCGTCGTAGAGGCGCTGGCGGCTGCGCGTCATCGGAGCCGGTGATGAGGACGGGGGCGCCCAGGTGCTCGGCGATCTCGGTGAGCTGGTCACCGGCCAGCCGTGGGCCGATCACGCGCGGCTTGGCGGGTGTGAGCGGCCGCCGACGGGCCAGCGGTAGCGCTCCTCCGGGCTCGGCGGTCGCGTGGGCCATCCGCTCACCGGCGTCGGTCAGGCGCACCTCGGTGCCAGATCGCCAGGGGCGATCCAGCCCTGGTTCTCCAGGTCCTTCCAGGGGGCGTCGTAGCGCTTGGGGCCGATGAGGCTGAAGACCTCGTCCTCGCGGCCGTCCTCGCGCACGGTCGCGAGTCAGGCCCAGGCGGCGGCGCGCCTGCAGGTCCGCGGTCATCCGGAAGATCGGGGCGGGCAGAAGGTGGACCTCGTCGTGAGACGTGAGCCCCAGTCGTGGGGTCCAGCACGGGTCCAGGTGCGGGTAGACGCCGCTTCCGGCGAGTGGTCGGGACCTGGTAGGTGGCGATGGTGACGGGGCGGACCTCCTTTGCGCGAGCCGGGTACTCGCCGATCTCGTCCTCGGTCAGGGGTGGTGACGCATCGGGCTCCTCCTTCCCGCACTGGCGCGCCGAGACCGCGTTGGTGACCAGGATGAGCGTCGTCGTCGGGCTCCTGGCCATGGACGCGGCGCCCACGAGGGTCTTGCCGGCCCGCAGAGTGGGACGACCACGCCGGGCGCCCGCCCAGAAGCTCTCCACCGCCTCCGGACTGGTAGGGGGCGCAGCTGGAGTGCATCAGAGTCGGTCAGGAGGTGATGGGGTGGGCCCTCGCCGTCGACGTAGCCGGCCAGGTCCTCGGCCGGGCCAGCCCAGCGAGTGAGCACCTGCTTGAGTGGCCCCGTTCGGAGGGGTGGACGACGTCGGCCTCCCCGGGAGGCGGGCGCTCCCAGCAGGCCCTTGGTGCGCGGGCGCATGACCTCCTCCAGGACCGGGCACGTCGGTGGCGTGCAGGACCAGGCCGTGGGCGGGGTCGGTGATGAGCTGGAGGCGGCCGTAGCGGCTCATCGTCTCGGCGATCTCGGTGAGCAGGGGCGTGCGGCACCGGGAAGCGCAGTGGGTGATGAGGGTGTGACGACCGTCTCGGCGTCAGGCCACGGCGCGCTGCGTTCCACAGCGCCAGCGGCGTGATCCGGTAGGTGTGGATGTGCTCGGGGCGCGCTCCAGCTCGGCGAAGGCCGCGATGGCGCGGCGGGCCTCAGCCGCGCCGGGGCGGGCGACCTCCAGGAGGACAGACTTGTCGGACTGGACGATGAGCGGGGCCGTCGGACCGACGACGCCGAGGGACACAGGATCGCTGGGCGTAGCGGACATGGGCGGGAGTATCCCAAGCCGGGCGGCGGCCACCGCCGTGACCGAGAGACGTTCCTCTTCCAGCGGGAGGGGCGGTCCGGCCTCGGCGGAGGCGCCAGAGCGGTAGTATCCTAGTGGGATCGTGTCCACATCGGTGACAAAGGCGCGAGACGGGCTCCGGCCTGTCACGGGCAAAACCGCATGATTCTGCGGTTCGCGTTGCCTGGCCTCGAGCGTCGGGTCCCGCTGCTCCGATTTGGACACCGGCACCCCTCCATCCCCGGTCCCTGTCACTGTATCCGTGAGTCGGGCGGGGGCGTATTTTGTGCCGGATGAGCGCTACCGCCTCCACCCAGGACCTCGCCGATGCACCTCACGGCGCTGCCGGACTCGCAGGTCCGCCACCGCCCTGCTGGTGGCGCCCGGACTGGCCGCGCCGCCGTCCCTCCTCCTTCCTGGCATTTGGCGACCCGCGCGGGGCTCCAGGGGAGCGTTGAGCAGGCCCTGGCCGGGCCTGGATGCGCCGACGCTGGCCGCTGGCCGAGACGGTGGTGGCTCAGAGCTTGGCACGGTCTGAGGGAGACCGAGAGGGGGCGGAGGCACTCGAACCGCCGAGGGCGATGGATCCGATGGAAACGTTCAGAGCAAAGGCGAACCGGCCGATCCGGCCGACGCTGGTCTGACCGGGCTGGTCGCCGCCCACCTACCGCTGTATCGACTGGGCGGGTCGCAGGGCCCTGGACACCTCGCGCTGCGCGCTCGTCGTCGGGCGGGCCCGTGGCCGCACTGGGCGGCCTTCGGGCCACCACTTCAGCCTGGGGCCTTGGGCCGCCAGGCCCCTGAGCGCCGAGCAGCTGCCACCCCACCCTGGAGGGAGCTGAGCGAGGACGCCGCCGGCGGGCCGGTCGTTCCGGCGGCCTCCGTGGAGATGCTCCAGGCCCTCACCTGGGGGCCGCCCGCCCGGCACCACTGCTGCCTCGGGTGGCCCGGGCCCAGGGGCAGCGCCGCTCATCGAGCACGGCTGGCTGGAGCTGCAGCGGCGACGCCCGACGCACGCGCTTCATCCTGCCGCGCCGGAGTCGCCCTCGCCCTGCGCGGCGGCCGCCTGATCCCGTGAGTCTGGCCGCTCCCGAGACCGGTGAACTGGAGACGGTGGGCGGCGACGTCGTCGCCTCCGAGTCCTCCTTCCATGCCGAGGGGACCGTCCGGCTCGTGGCCGCGCTCACACTGGAGGTGGGGCCGCGAGGGCGGGACGATCCGCCGCACCGGCGGGTGAGCGTGCGCGCGCCTGACCCGCACCGCCGATGCCCTGGCCCTGGAGGCCGACGCGGCCGCCCGCATCCATCGAGACCGCCGCGGGTGCCCGGGCTCCTGGGCCTCGACGACTGACAGCGCCGCTGGGTGCCCTCCTCCTAGTGCCGCCGGCTGGCAGCTCACCGACAGCCTCCCCAGCGCTGGGGCGCCTCGCTGGCTGGTGGGCAGTGCCCGCGCTGGCTCGAGCCAGCACCGCGACGACGCGACGGGACCCTACGCTGCCACCAGCGGACCTGGAGGCCGGGGTGGGCGGTGCCTGCACGCCAGGTGCATCGCGCTCCTGGGCTTACACGATCTTTCGCAGACGAGCGCGGCGCCTTCGTGCGGGCGGCTGACCTCGGGAGAGCCCGGCGCTACCATCGGCGGGGCGATCTCCGCGGTGCTGGCCGAGGCCGAGACCCTCCGGGATGCACGGCGGCGGCGCGCGCTCACCCGCGGCAGGATCCTCGCCCGACGGGCGGCGGCGAGCCTCGATGAGGCAGGACGTCGTTCGCAGCGGCAGTACGGGCGACGCCGGCGGCGCCAGAACCGATGGTGACGCCGCACGCCGAAATGCTGTCGGACGACGAGACCCTGGCGGCTCTGAAGCGGCGCTTCGCCGCGACCTGCCGGCCGCCGTCGGCATGATCCTCGTCAGTCCGGCCTCACCGCCCATCGTCCCGGGCCGGCCGGCCCCGGGCTAGCCACGCCTGCTGGAGCGCACGAGCGTCGCGTCAGGTCGCGCGGCGGGGCGCTCACGGTGCGCTTCACCCCCGAGTCGGTGCGCGGCGCGCTCGACGTCGGCTGCGAGCCGAGGAGATCGCAGGCGATCGGCCGCTACGAAGTCGCGCCGCTACCGGACTCGCGGGCGATGACTCATCCCGGGACGCGGCCCGCCACCACGAGGGCGGCGGCGGTGCGAGTGCGGCGGTGTCCCGCGCTGCTGCGGGTCGGCGACGAGGCGACGGCCGCCGGCCTCCTGGCCGAGCCGCGCTTGAAGGATCTTGGCCTCGATGGGGGTGGCGCCAGGGATCCTCGTGACCACGGCGAGCGCTGGGCAGGTGCTGCGCGAGCTGCGCGCCACCGGGCTGGCGCCCGTGACCGAGGATGCGAGGCGGTCGCACTGGTGGTCGGGCCGGCCACTGCCGCAGCAGGCCCGCCGGGCGAGCCCTCGCGCGCGGCGGCAGGCGCTCGGTGCGGCGGCGTCGGCGGAAGGCGCGAGCTGGCGACTGGTGGCAGGCTCCGCGTGGGGCAGGGCGCTGCACGCCGCAGGCCGCGGGCGAGCGGCATGGCCACCGACCCGGTGCACGCGCGCTGGCGGTTTGCGCCAGGCGTCCTCGCGCTCGCAGCTGCAGCTGGCTAGCCGGCTGACGGCAGCCCGTGCAGCGCAGGTGAGAGTCGCATGGCCGCGCATGGAGCCCGGCCGGGTGCGCCTGCGCGACGTCGTGCGCGAGACCCGCGAGCTGACCGTGGCCGTCGCGTCTCGTCTCGGTCGAGGGCGATCTGACTGGTTCTGCACTCACCGACATTTTGCTTCAAAATGACGCGGATACGCGTCGATTGATATCTCGAAGTGCGGAGGCTCAATCAGTGCCCAGGCCAACCCGGGTGGGCCAGGGCGGTTTCAGACGCCTCCCTACACTAGCCGGGTGACCGACACGATCGAGCTCTCACACCGACGCCTCGAGGCGCGCCCGCGACCGAGCCCGAGCGTTCCGGCTGGGCGCCACCGGGCGCGCACCGCCACGGCGACCTGGAGCGCCCAGCACGCCCGACTCACCCGGAACCGACCCCGTGCGCGCGCCCTGCCCACCCCCGGCGAGCAGGCCCAGGCCGCCGAGGACAGACCTCACCTCTCCGGCCGCCGTCGAGCTCGCCCGTCACCGCGCTGGAGGGGATCACCGACCCCATCACCATTGGCGAGTACCTCGCCGCGGTCCCCAACGCCGAACGTCTGGTCACCCACCTGTTCGACTGCACCCGAGCGGCTACCGCGGCTGGCGCTGGGCGGTCACCCTCAGTCGCGTCCCGCGCAGCCGCACCGCCACTCGTCTGCGAGATGGAGCTCCTCCCCGGAGAGGAGGCTCTCCTCGCTCCCGCCTGGGTCCCGTGGGCCGACCGCCTCGAACCCGGCTGACATCACCCGCTCCGACCGCCTGCCCCGCAAGGAGACCGACGAGCGCCTCGAACCCAGGTGGGAGGCCACCGGCGAGGACGCCGACGCCGTCGCCCTGGACCAGCTCGACCTGGGCCGCCCCGGGTCCTGAGCGCCCAGGGCGTCTCCAGCGCTGCCGAGCGCTGGTAGCGGCGAGACCACGGCCCCGACGCCGAGGGTGTCCGCGGCCACGCCACCTGCTCCACCTGCGCTGCTTCGTGCCCATGGCGGCGCCCTGCGCGCCATCTTCGGCGTGCGCCAACGAGTGGGCCACTGACGACGGCAGCGTCGTCTCCCTGGACCACGGCTGCGGTGCCCACCGAGACCGACCTGCCGACCATGGGCCCGGGTGGCCCATCAACCCCTCACGAGTCGACGACCACCTCATGGTGCCGTTGAGCACCACGCGGGCCTCGACCTGCGCGAAGGGCAGAGCATCGCCGAACTCGCGCGCCCAGCAGTCGGGCGACGACGTCGACAACGATGAAGACGGCGCCACGGCGGGAATGCGAACCGATGCGCACGGCAGCAGCGCGGCAGACGCGCCGTCGGTTTGAACTCCGATCCTGATCCTCGCGACCAGGACGCGACACTCGGCCCGACGGCGTTGACAGCAGCGCGCGGCAGACGCGGGCGGTGCCGAGACGTGCGATGCCTGATCCCTCGCAGACCGAGGACGTTGACACTTCGCTCGACGACGCCGCGAGCAGACCGGTGGCGTTGAGACCGGCCACCGACGTCGGTCGCGGACTGCGCGCGCACTCCCGTCGTCGGAGGCCGACGAGACCGCCGCAGCCGCCTGCTGGAGCTCGACCTCGCAGACCTCAGGGCAGAGGACTGCCGCCGCGGCGTCGGCCCCATCGGCCTCCGACACCGCCGAGGGCTCCTCGCGGACAGCCGCGGAGCCGACGTCGTCGACCCTCGCCAGCGTCGAGAACCGGTGACTCGCCCAGTGAACGCGCCGCCTCGGCCTCGCGCCGCCGTGGCTGGCCTGTCCCTCGCGCTCGGGATCGACACGCCCCAGGATGGCGCCTCACGCCGAAGAGACCGAGGCATAGACGCCGACACGCGACGACCATCTCGCGCCGCGCACCCTCGCCGACCTCGAGGCCATCCTGCCCGACCGCTCCTGACACGCCCTCAGCCGCGGTCGGCGATCATGCCTCAGCGAGGCGCTTGGCAGTCGCCAGCACCTCATCCAGCATCGCCGCGGTGAGCCGCCCGGTGAACGTGTTCTGCTGACTGGGGTGATAGCTGCCGAGCAGTGTCACCGGCCTGCCATCGGGCCTGGTCAGTTCCGCCGTCGCCCCGTGGCCCGAAGCGCGGCTGAGGGGCGGGAGGGTCCACCCCGCCTCGCGGGTGACCCGCAGCGCCGCGCTCCCATCCGATCCCGCCCAGCGCCAGCAGCGAACCTTGACCTCGGGCAGGAGGGCGATCTCGCGGGCGAGCCATGGGGCGCAGGTGGTGCGCTCAGCGGTTGTCAGCTTGTTGGCGGGCGGGGCGCAACGCACGGCTGCGCCCATGCGCGCTCCCGATGAGCCGCTGCCCGTCACCGGCCGCCGTCGGGTGGGTGACGCTCGCCAGGCCCGCCCGGTGAAGGCCGCCCACAGCCAGTCCCCGGAGCGGTCCCCGTGAACATGCGGCCGGTGCGGTTCGCCCGTTGGCCGCGGGGCCAGCCCGACGACGTAGATGCGCATCCGTCGTTCCGACCTCGCCACCGGTCGCCCCCAGTACGGCTCGTGGGTGAAGGATGCGCGACGGCCGGTCCTGGCCACCCTCCTCGCGCCAGGCCACGAGACGGTCGCAGGCTCGGCATACCGTGATCCGGGCGTCGAGGGCGGGCAGATCCGAAGATGCGCCGGCCAGGCGCGCCACGTCGGTGGCCGATCGGGCCACGGGCGTGGCGGCAGTGGCGAGGATCGTCAGGCCATCCGGTCCCGGGGAGGACCGGGGAATCGAAACGCTCCGGTGATGGGGTGCGGATCAGCCATGTCCCTCATTGTGTACACGGGCAGAGCGATGCGGTGCCGGCTTCTGTCATCGGTGAAGGGCCGGCCCGCTCATCGCGAAGGAGGCCCCATACGGGCCGACGGCGAGCCGCATCCCCCTGGGGGTCGGAGACGAAACCGGCCTGGCGCAGCAGGTCGCTCACGGTGCGGTCCAGTGCGCGCTGACGCCGTTGAGCGACTCCACCACCGTGCGGTGCCGCCCCGGCGATGCCCCTCGTGCGCCAGCGCACGCTCGCGCGCGACTACGCGGGCGCGCAAGGCGCAGCGTCAGCATCTCCGCTCGGGCGTGTGGGAGATGAGCGCCTGGGTTCTCCGGGCGTAGAGCACCGGTGCTCCTCCACTGAGGACGACGCTCGCGCCGCGCGCATCGCAGTGGTGCACCGCCCGCCTCCTCGCACTGCGGCCCGGCCTCGCCAATGCCGGGTAGGCAATCGGCTCGGGCCACGCCAACCCTCGGCCAGCCAGGCAGGCCGGGTCCTTGGATCGAACGAGCACAACGCAGGCGCTCGCCCCACTGGACCGGCTCTGGCTCAGGAACCGCAGCCGGTCAACGGTCTCCCGCTCGGCGAACTGGGCGGGGCCCAGGCCCTCGACGAATTCGCCGCGCAGGATGGCCCGGTGTCCTCCATACGTCGCAGTACGGGCATGCGGCACGAGCCCCTCGCTGCGCCGAGAGACAGGGGCGACGTCGCGGGAGACGACCCGTGCCGGTCCAGCAGCGACTCCACCTCGGCGATCGCCCGCTCCTCTGCGGAGACCGGGGCTGCGAGATCGCAGCCACGAGGCCGAGGACAGCACGGAGGACAACCGCCCGGACGCGGTCCGCCCTCCGGTCTGCGGCATCCCGACCGCTGAGGCGCCGGCTGCGACGGCTGCGCACCCGACGTGCCGGTGCCCAGGCGGTGCGCCTCGGCCACGGGCTCCAGCGATCGGCGCACCGGGCTCGAAGGCGGCCCGTGGCAGCCCCCTCGCTACCAGCCGCCAGAGCTTTTTGGCGTCGTCTCGGTGTCTTCCCTCGCTCGAGTCCCCGTCCTGCTGCAGTTCCGCGGGATCTGAAACTCGGCCCGCATCAGCGCTCCCCGACCACCGGGGCGAGAGCCGAGTCCGTGGGGAAGAAGGCGATCTCCCCGAGCGCGACGACGTCGTCGGCCCCCGGCCGAGGCGGTCGAGCGCCTCTGCCCCGCCTGTCTGCCCGATCCTTCTGGCTCGAGGCCGATCTCCTCATCGGGGACGCGCCTGCCAGACGACCTCCTCGAGGCGATGAGGCTCATCGAGCATGGCGGGACGGTAGTCGGCCACCCGGGCAGGGCAGCACCACCGACTCCCACAGGTCGGCCGGCAGCCACGCCCTCCAGCCCGGCCAGGGCCTCCGCCAGGGCGTCGACGCCGCTGCCCGCCTCATGCCCATCGGCCCGCTCCAGCACCAGACGCTGGAGGACTCTGGGTGCCACCGGCTGCACGGCGGCGCGCCCGGGCCAGGGAACGGTTGCGCACCCGGGACGTGAGACCGGACTCCATCCAACCCGCCTCGCCGAGGCTCCACGAGGGAGCCGTCCTCGACGAGCTCGCTCAGGGCGGCCCTCGGCCGCGACACATCCCACAGACGCTCCGCTCACCTGCTCAGGCGCGATGAGGCATGCACCCGGGCGTGGCGCAGGACGAGATGTTTACCAAGGGAGAGCGGGCCGCCGACGATCCGTGCGCTGCGCCGTCGAGCCGTCGAGGGCGGTCATCGCTCCGCAGCCGACTCAGGGATCAGCTCGTCCCCAGCGCCAGGTGCAGGCCGCTGGCGTCCTCGATCCGAGCCCAGTGCTCGCGCCCGCCGATAGTCACTCAGGGCCCGGCCGGCATCAGCGAGCCCTGTCCACCGCCGCCCGGACGGCTGTAGGGACAGGTCCTCAACGCCCCCGGAGCTCCTCGCGGCCGATCCCGCCATTGACCCGCCAGTCTGCCGATGCCGGTCGCACCTCTCGACCAGCTCCGTGATGGGTCAGCGGCCCGAGCTCACGCAGACAGGTCGGCGATGCCCTCGGTATCGGCGCGCACCCGCCGCCCGGGTCGCCAGGTGCTGGAGCTCGGCCTCCACCTCCGCCATGACCTCGTCGTCGAGCAGCTCGGCGATACCCCCAGTCCCCAACAGCGCGTTGAGAGCCTGGGATCCAGGGCCAGCAGCCGGCCCGTGCTCGGCGTGCGGCAGGGTCCTCCTGGTACAGCAGCGTGCTGGCGTAGCCGAACAGGAGCGGATGGGCGAAGGGGAGGGCTCGCGGTGACAGCCTCGACGATCGCACTCGACCGGAGCCCAGGCGTTCCATGAGATCGGTGAGCGCGGGCAGGGTCGTGGTACTCCTGGAGGCATTCGCGCGCCGCTTCCACGCTGATGGGGAAGTCCTGGAACTGGCGGGCGGCCTCGAGCAGCTGGCCTGCCTGACCCGCTGCAGCCACAGGGTGTGCGGTGCCCCGGACGTGTGATGGGCATGGTAGGGCGCGCGCGGCGCATTCGCGGAACCGGGCGGCGAACAGCGCCGTCTCATCGATCCGGCCGCGCACCAGGGGCGGGAAACCTCGCGGGGTCGAAGATGGCGAGCTCGGCCCCCGGGGAGCCGCCCCTCGAGCGGCGGGATCTGCAGGACGATGCCGTCGTCGGCCGCCATCACCTGCGGTTTGATCCCCAGTACCTGCACCCGCTCCCGGATCGCCATCGCCCAGGGCTCGTGGACGCGCCGCCCCAGCATGCTGTGGACGATGAGCCGCCAGCTGCCGGACTCGTCCCGGTTGCGCTCCAGGACCAGAGTCTCATCGGTCGGGAGGACCCCGGTGGCGCAGCAGCTGCTCGCGCAGGAGCGCCCACGAGGTTGTCACTGCGCATAGGCATCCAGCCCCGCATCCGCGAGCCGACGCCTGCAGCACCTGCTCGCGCCTTCGATGTCCGCCCGGTGCGGTTCCTCGCAGACCGGCCTGCGCCTCCCGCAGGAAGACCCCTTTGGCGAGCCCGGTGGCCATCGGCCGCCCCAGGCCCTCACCCTCCAGAACGGCAGGCGGGCGCTGCGTCCCTCGACGGGGTCGACGACGACCCGGTCACCCGTGATCTGCCGGATCCGCCAGCTCGACGTCCCCAGCGTGATGACGTCACCCGGACTGGACTCGTGCACCATCTCCTCATCGAGCTCGCCCACCCTGCGCCGCCGGCCTCCTCAGCACCCTCGGGCAGGGACCACCGGAACATGCCCCGGTCCGGGATCGTGCCCGACGACGTCACGGCCAGCCGCTGCGCGTTCGGCGGGCACTGAGCCGGCCGGTGGCGCGGTCCCACACGAGCCGGGGCGAGAAGTCGGCCAGGTCCGCCGAGGAGAAACCCCGGACAGCAGCGTGAGAGCCGACTCGAAGGCCCGACGCGGCAGTGAGGCGTAGGGCGCCGCCCGCGTGACGGTGGCGAACCAGGCGTCCGCCGTCAGGGTCCCCCACTCACCGCGGCGACCGTCTGCTGGGCCAGGACGTCCAGCGCGTTGGGCACCAGAGCCGTGCGCTCGATCGTCCCGGCCGCATCCCTCGGAGGCGACGACGGCGTCCACCAGATGGGTCCGCTCCACCGGGTAGATGACGCCGCGGGGCCGCCCGCCCACCCGGTGGTCGGCCCGCCCCACCCGCTGCAGTCCCGCCGCGACCGACGGCGGCGGCGCCACCTGGAGCACCAGGTCGACGGAACGATATCGATCCCGAGCTCAGCGAGGCCGTGGCCATCACGCACCTGCAGCTCGCCCGAGGCCAGCCGGCGCTCCACCTCCAGGCGCTGCTCGCTGGGAGACCGATCCCGTGGTGCGCCCGGGCGATGACGGGCGCCCCCTGCAGCATCGGCTCGGTGTGCGCAGCGGTGCCCATCTCCCAGGACTCGCGGTGAACCGGGCCCCGGGACTCTGACCGCGGTAGAGCATGTGACTCGAGGCTGCGCCCCCGAGACTCGGCCCCGCTGCGCGCGCAGTAGGTCTCGTTGAGACGGGCGGTCAGCCGCTCGCAGGCCCCACGGGAGTTGACGAACACCAGGGTCGTGCGGTGGGCGAGGACCTGGTCAGGATCGCGTTCTCCAGGTGCGGGCAGATGGAGCCCGATCACCCGGGCCGGTCCCCGCCGAACCCGTGCCTCGGTTTCGCTCCGGCCCGGTCCGTCTCGACTGCTCAGTCTGCCCCTCCACCATGCGCTCGCGCAGCGCCCTGTCCGAGCGCCACGCATCCCCGCCCTCGCGCGAGTCGAGGACCGCCCTGCGGCGCCGAGCGAGGGGATCCCATCGCCCGCTCCATCCGGGTGCGACGATCCGCGATCACCGGGATGCGAGCCATGTTCTCCACCGGGACGCTCGCCGTCACCTCCGGTCGTCCGCCCGTCGTCGTCGACGATGACGTCACCGGGTGTTCCGCCGAGGGAACCGCGCACCTCCCGCGGGGCGAGACCGTTGCGGACAGGCCCACACGCTGCGCCGGGCGCTCAGGAGGTCGTCGAGGCGCTCCAGGGAGAGCGCCAGGTGCGTCCGCGCTTGGAGCCCGCGAAGGTGGATCTCATCGACGATGACGGTCTCCACCGTGCGCAGCGTCTCGCGCGCGGCGCTGAGTGAGCATGAGGTGCAGCGACTCCGGCGTCGTGATGAGGATTTCCGGCGGATGCGTCGCGCAGCCGACGACGCTCCCGCGCGGGCGTGTCCCCGAGCGCACTCCCCACCGAGATCAGGGGGCGGGGGCCGACGGCGCCGATCCCCGCCAGCGTCTGGCGCAGGTTGCGCTCGATGTCGGCCCCCAGCGCCTTGAGCGGTGAGATGTAGAGCAACCCGCACGCCGCCGGCCCGGACTCGCCGGGCGCTCGCGAGCCTCCGCACTCGCCGGTCGTCGAGGCCGGGCCCAGGTGATCGATGGCCGACAGGAACGCCGCCAGCGTCTTGCCCGAGCCGGTGGGGGCGATGACCAGCGTTCTCCCCGTCCGATCGCCGCCCAGGCCGCTCCTGCACGGCGGTGGGCCGGTGGGAAAGGCGTCGGAAAACCAGGTCCGGGTGGCCTGCGAAAGTTCTCCCAGCCGGGTCTGTACGCACTGGCCGTAGCAGCGCCGTCGCTGCTCGTTGCTCACCAGCCATGTTCGCTCACCCCGCTCACCTTGTGGCTTCGGTGATCATCCTTCCAGCGAGGCTGCGGCAGCAATCCGCGCGCTTCGTGCGCTGACCGGATCGCCGCGCAGGCTGAAAGAGCCTGCCGGCAGCGATGGGAGCAGCCCCATCGCTCCTCACCGCCACCGCGTGTTGCAGCGATACAACCCGTCTGATTTCGCTCAGCGCGTGACGATCTGGAAGAATGCCGCCGTGAGCACACGTCATCCGACGAAGTCCTCATCGTCGTCTTCGTCCTCTCCCGGCAGCGCGTCCTGGCTGGACCGTTATTTCCACATCTCCGAGCGCGGTTCGACCATCTCCCGCGAGGTCCGTGGCGGCATCGTCACCTTCTTCTCGATGAGCTACATCCTCGTCCTCAACCCCGCCATCCTGTCCAAGGCGAGCCCTCCGGGAACCGAGGCCCAACTCGCCGCCGGCACCGCCTTCGTCGCCCGCGATCACGACGATCCTCGCGGTGTCGTCGCCAACTACCCGATGGCACTGGCCGCCGGCTGGGGCATCAACGCGATGGTCGCCTACACCCTCGTGGGCACCCAGGGCATGACGTATGCCGACGCCATGGGGCTCATCGTCATCGAGGGCGTCATCATCCTCGTCCTGGTGCTCACCGGCTTCCGCGAGGCCGTCTTCAAAGCGGTCCCCGATCAGCTCAAGACCGCGATCTCCGTGGGCATCGGCCTGTTCATCGCGCTCATCGGCCTGGTGGACGCCAAGATGGTGCGCCGCGGTAGCACCCCTGGAGTTGGGCCTGGGCGGTTCCCTTCAGGGATGGCCGGTCATCGTCTTCCTCTTCGGCCTCTTCCTCACGGTCGTGCTCCACGTGCGCAAGGTCCGCGGGCCATCCTCATCAGCATCGCCTCTGCCACAGTCCTGGCCATCATCATCGATCGCCTTCGTCCACCTGGGCCCCTTCAACGACGACCCGGAGAAGGGGCCCCCTCAACCTCACCGGCTGGTCCCTGTCCGAGCCGCGCTGAGCCAGCTTTTCGGTGGACCTGCCGAGCCTGTCGACGCTGGGCCACTTCAGCCTGCTGGGCAGCATCCAAGGTCGGGATCGTCTCGGTGATCCTCCTGGTCTTCTCTCTGCCCCTGGCCGACTTCTTCGACACGATGGGCACCATGGTCGCCATCGGCGCCGAGGGCGACCTGCTCGACGAGCACGGTAATCCCGCCCAGGACCCGTGAGATCCTCGTCGTCGACTCCTGGCCGCCATCGCCGGCGGTGTCGGGAGGGCGTCTCCTCGAACACCTCCTACGTCGAGGTCCGCCGCGGGCGTGGGGAGGGGCTCTGCAGGCCTGGCCTCGGTGGTCACCGGCTGCATGTTCGCCCTGTCCATGTTTCTTTTGCCCCGCTGGTCAAAGAAATGGTTCCCTACGAGGCGGCCACCCCGGCGCTCGTCGTCGTCGGCTTCCTCATGATGATGCAGGTGACCGACATCGACTGAGAGTCCCCGGAGATCGCGCTGCCAGCCTTCCTGACCATCATCATGATGCCCTTCTCCTACTCGATCACCAACGGCATCGGGGCCGCTTTCGTCTCCTACCTGGTCGTCGAGGTGGCCCAGGGACGCGCCCGCAGGATCCACCCGCTCGCTCATGGGCGGCCTGCGCGATGTTCGTCGTCTACTTCACCCTCGCCCCGATCAAGGCGATTCTCGGCGTCTCCTGACGGGGACGGACTGCGCCTGCTGGACGCGGAGGCGGTCTCTCATTGAGCGCCGACGGCGTGGGTGTCCAGATCTGCAGCAAAGGCTCTGAGCAGCCTTGTTCCTTCGGAAGTAAACCGCATGATTTCGCGGTTCTTGTTGACGGGGCAGTGGCGCTGGGCTCCTTTGCTGCAATTTTCGACTTTACCTCATTCAGAGCCCTTGTTATGTCTTTGGACTTGGGTGACGGTTCTGTGTCAGGACATTGGTGACACTTCGGTGGGTTCTGGGGGTGACACTTGTGGTCTGAGATTGGTGGTGAGCTCTGATAAGAACCGTTGTGTTGATCCTCGTGTCCGTCTGGCGATCGCTCAGTGGCCTGATGACGCGCCTCGTGGGGCGGTGACGACGTTCTGCGCTGGGCACTCCATCTCACGCAAGACGTTCTACGTCCTGCGGCGCCGAGCCGCCTGGAGGGGCCGGCGGCGGTGCTTGAGCCCGGTCGCGTCGCCCACGCTCCAGCCCGGCCCGTCTGCCCGGGCGGTGCGCTCCCAGGCCCTGGAGGTGCGGGCGGCCCTGGAGCCTCAGGCCTGGACCACGGCCCGATCAGTGTGACGACAAGATGGCCTCCATGGGGCTGAAGGCACCCTCACCGGCGTGGCTGGCCCCGGCTCTTCCAGCGACCGGGGGTGGCTCGCTCCCGAGCCGTCCAAGAGACCACGGGCGACCTGGAGACGGTTCCGTTTACCCGCCCCCAACGCCTGCTGGCAGGCTCGACGCCACCGGTACGTCATCACCCAAGGACGCAAGGTGGTCATCTTCCAGCTCAGGACGACCACTCCCGCCTGGCGGTGGCCTCCCTGGTCGCCTCGAGCGAGACCAGCCAGGCCGCCATCGACGTCTTCGACAGAAGGCGTAGCCGCCCAGGGTGTGCCCCAGCGTCTGCTGACCGACAACGGCATCGCTCTTAGCAGCCGAAGAGGCTGTACCGGACGCCTGGTGGAGCACGTGCGCTCTCTGGGGGTCAGGCCCATCACCTCAAGCCCTACCACCCACCACCCAGGGCAGAACAGGCGCTTCCCCAGACCCTGTTCCGCTACCTGGACCCGGCCCTGGCCTCCATCGCCGAGCTCAGGATCAGGTAGACCGCTTCGACCTCGTGTAGCAACACCCAGCGCCCCACCAGGGCCTGCCCGCGCATCACCCGCAGCAGGCATGGGACGCCACCGAGGTGGCCCGGGCACCCGACCGGACCACGACACCGCCCCCATCACCCCAGGAGGCCCAGACCCTCAGCGGCACACCACCGCACGGCGCCGGGTGCATCGGCACAAGCCCATCGGTGCCACCGGCTGGCGCGAGCTGACCATCACCCGCAACGGCACCGTCCACATCGGTGGCATCGCGTTCCTGGTCAACCGCCACCTGGCCGCCTCCACGGTCATCGCGATCTGGGGACTACCAGCACCATCACCTTCGCCGACACCCACGGCGAGGTCCTGATCCAGTACACCTGGCCGCCCCAAAGGCACCACCACGTCTCCCACCACCCACCCGACCCCACCAACCAACGCGGAGGCCGCGGCCGCAAGAGACCCTAACTGTCACCCGATGTCCCGACACACCGACGTCACCGAGTCCTGACACAGAACCGTCACCCATGTCCGAGACATCACACCGTGTGGGTCCTCCGCCCCTCTTAACCTGCCCCCTCACGTCCCGTTACGAGCCGCTTCGCGTATCTCGGTGTCCACTGGGGGATGGTGGGCCGTGTCTCCTCCACGACCCCTCGAGCGACGTGGTGTCCGGGCAGCGCCATGTCCCGCTGTGTGGACACTGGTCGCTATCAACTCAGTGCTTTGAGCAGCAATCCTCGCTCCTACCTCCCCGGGTGTGATGGGGCCGTGGTCCCTACCCACGACAGTGCGAGCCGACGCAGGTGGTTGGGTGTTCACCATTAGTTGAGGATGGTGGGGTAGGTGTCGAGTGCCGAAGTGAATGGCTCCATTGCCTGCAGGTGTGGTTGTGGTGGCCAGCTGGGCGGCTCGTTGGTGAGTGGGGTGGAGGTCGAGGCGAGGGACATCTTCCAGCCCGGGACGCATGAGGGAAGGGGTAGGGCCCGTCAGTTGAGGTTCCTGACCAGGTGGCCTTTGCGAGAGGGCTCCGATGGTGTTGGGCGCGAAGATGGTGGCGGTGGTGTGCGTCAGGGGTGTTGCCGGGTCCTCGCTGGCGTCAGGGGTCCCGAGCGCCTGGCCGATCAGAGGGCTGATGCTGGCGCTGCCTGGGGTGGGCGTGTTGAGTACAGTTCGAGCTTATTTGCCTTGGTTGATCTGTCCGGAGAAGGCCGGTGCCAGACGAAGTCGGGTCGTCGGAGATGGCTTGCCGCCGTGGATGTAGTGGAGGAGGTAGTCCTGGGTGATGGGTGAGGACTGCTCCGGCTTCCTGGGGTCTGTCGGCGGTGGGGCGCCACAGGTCAGGGAGGGTGCAGGGGCCTGACCTGCTGGATCCACTCCCACACGCGCCTGCCTTCCGAGACTGGGTCACCAAGACCCTCAATCAAATCCGAAACTCCATTCCATGGTCGTCCTTTCCTCGTGGTGCTGACTGATTAAGATGTTGGTTGGGGGGTGTGGATGAGCTCGATCTCGGCAGGGAACTACCCCAATCCTGTTTTATCTCTGAGGGTGTCAGATATGTATTTGTCTGCGATGTGCCATTGGATGGGTGTGTCGGTGCCGGTGGCTCGTACGGCCTTGACCTGGTCCTTGGCTGTCGATGGAGTCCTTTCTTGACGCGTTTCAATTCTCCTGTCACTGGGTCAGTCCTGTAAGTGCTTTTCTGGTTCCCTCGACCAGTGTCCCTTGATGAGTGGGTCGTAACCGGGGCCTTTGGCGTCGACGAGGCGAAAACCGTTGTAGCCGTCGGAGCTCGACGCCGTTGACGATGTGTAGGGTGCTCGATGGGGACGCCGGTGACCTGCTCCTCATAGGCCTGGGAGCGCGGCGATCCGTAGTTCTTGCCGGGGCCCCAGGTGCCGACTCCGCCGTCGGAGCGTCGGGTCTGGGGTGCACCAGTCCGGGTTGGTGGATACCGGCGCGGGGTTGAGGCTGCTGGCCTGTGCTCGGCTGAAGCGACGTGCGGCTTTTGGTTGCGGCGGCTTCTTCTCCAGGCGGAGTGCGTGCGGTTCTGGCGGCTTTGCCGGCGCCGCGGAGGGCTGCGGGGATGATCGCCGCTGCGGCCAGGCCGGCGTCGGTGATAACGAGGTCGTTGTGGGTGTCAGGTGGTGGCCGGTGGTGCCCCAGGGTCCGCTTTGCATGAGGGCTGGGCGGTGGGGCAGGCGGCGTCAGGGCAGTGGCGATTCCGAGTCCCACGCTGAAGGCCAGCCAAGGGAGCCCCCGGACGGGAAGACGGCGGCGGCACCGATGAGGACCAGGGCGGCCTTCTCAGTGGGGCTCATGGATTCCCAGACCGCTCCGAGCATATCCAGGATGCCGGCGAGCAGAAGGTAGCGACGAGACTCATGAAGGATGCCCGCGTAAGAGGCTCGGTGCCTCATGTAGGACTGCCCGCGAAGCTCGTGGACCGTGGTGGGCATGGGAAGTGGGTTGTCGATGCAGGCCAGGGCCGAGATCACGGGAAAGTACGCCAGGGTGTACACCAGGGCGTCGAAGAAGGACAAGGGATGGATCCTTGATGAGGTCTGCGCAGTCACTGGCTGGAGTCGGGACAACGCGCGCCGACGCCTGGTGGCCGCAGCCAAGCGCCCACCGGGTCGCCGAAAGTCGGCGGAGCGCAGGGGCTAGAGCCCGCAGGTACTCCTACGACGCCTTGAAGGTGCTCCAGCGAGTGTGGGCCGCCAGCGGCGGGCAGTGCAGCAAGTACCTCAAGGAGTCCATGCCGGTGCTGCTGGACCTGCTGGAGGCGAGCGGTGAGCTCGACGACGAGCCGCGCTACACCCCAGCCGTCAGAGACGAGCTGGTGGCCATGAGTGCGGCGACCATTGACCGCTACCTCGCCCCGGTGCGGGCTACCGAGCAGCTGCGGGGCAAGTCGACGACCAAGGCCGGTCCGTTGCTGCGCAGCTCCATCAAGATCCGCAAGGCCGGTGACGAGATCGAGGCTGAACCTGGGTTCTTCGAGGTCGACACCGTCGCCCACTGCAGGGCCGACCCTCAAAAGGAGAGTTCACCCGGACTGTGAACACTGACCGACGTGCTCACGGGGTGGACCTTCACTCGCTCAATCCGAAACAACGCTGAAGCACATCATTTCCGCCCTGGACGCCGCCGTGGGATGCGTCCCGTTCCCCGTTTTGGGCATGGACTTCGATAACGGCTCAGAGTTCATCAACCACAGCGTGGTGCGCTGGGCCGGGGACTTGGACATCTACTTCACCCGCTCACGCCCCTACAGGAAGAACGACCAGGCCACCATCGAGGTCGAAGAACAACCACCTGGTGCGCCGCTACGCCTTCTACTACCGCTACGACACCAGCGAGGCGCGAGGTCCTGGGCCGTCTCTGGGGAGCAGGTCAACGTCAAGCTCAACTTCCTGACCCCCACCCGCAAGCCCATCGGATGGGGCACCGATAAGGCCGGTAGGCGTAAGCGCCTCTACGACGCTCCTCGTACCCCATTGGACCGGCTGCTGGACACCAGCGCCCTGACCAAGGCCCAGAGACTGACCTGGTCTCGTACCGCAACCAGCTCAACCCCGCCTCTATCACCCGCCGCATCATCGAGCTCCAGGACGTTCTCATCCGCCTGGCCAAGGACAAGACCGACCAGCTCTACCTCGCCCAGTTCCCAAGCATCCTGCCCGACGTCCACAAAGGCGTACGAGTCAGGAAAGCCTCCTAACCACCCCTCAACTGGCGGGCATTCCACCATGAGGCACCGAAGACACTTCGCGGGCACCTTGACGCCGCGAGGCACGGTGGGCAGCCCGATCAGGCGCTGGTTGAGCTCAGTCACCAGAGGCGGCACGACGGGTAGATGATCAGGCTCGGCCAGGCCGCCGCTGCGGCCAGGGCCGAGTAGCCCAGCGGTGGGTGCGGCGTCAGGCTGTCGGCGTGCAGCCAGGTCGCAGGGCGATGCGGTGCTCTGCCCGGGCCTGCAGGAACAGGCGGGGTCGGCGGTGGTGGCCGCCTGAGCCAAGGCGAGCCTGACCAGTGTGCTCGAGCTCTGGTGGCGGCTGCCGCCTCGACGACGTCGGCGCCCCACCTGCCGGCAACGCCGCCAGGCGAGGCCTGGGGTGCGCTCGGTCCGCCACCCGGTCCGGCAAGTGCACGCGCGTAGCTGCAGGCGCATCACCCGGGCATCCAGGAGGATCGCGACGACCAGCATCACCAGGGAGCATCCAGCCCCGGCCTGACCAGGAACCAGCCATGCTGCTAGTGGTCCGACGATCGGCCAGGGGCGGCTCGCCGTTGGTGGCGCCCCAGGCCTTGACGACGCGCTCGTCAGTGAACCAGTCGGTGCTCGCGGTCGTGGCGTTGGTCGCCATGTGGTCGACCATCGTCACCCTCAGCACGCCGAGGGGCGGGCCAAGAGCCGCACAGCTGGGGCGACCCCAGCCAGTGGTGGTGCCTGGCTCGCCACCCACAAGTGCCGCGCCAAGCCGATGCTCACGGCAACCAGGCCGGTGACAATGGCGTGCCCGCCACGGGTCACCGCCCCGGGAACTCGTCGGAGAACGGCCAGAGGCTGAAGGTGGGAAGATGCGTGCGTGACGACTCCCGCAGGGTCCTCTGGAGCATATCGCCTTGGACAACTGCATCCCCGGTGTTTCCGACGATGCACGCCAGGCGCCGTGCGACCTCCTCGACCGCCGTGAAAGCCCGCTCCGCGGGCCCCAGGACGAGCCAGTCCTGAATGAGCAGCGGCGTACCCGCCCGGGAGGGCGATGGCTGCCACCAGACAGATGGGGCGACTTGGACAGGCTCCTCGACGACGCCGGCGATTACGACCTTTGAGGCCGCATGGCTCCTGCCGCTCCCGCAGCGGCGGCGACCTGGAAGAGCCGCAATGACCCCGGCCCATGGCATGGACAGGGCGAAGATGCCCGGGTCATGCCCCAGGGAGAGTCTTGCCGCGAGGCCGAAGCAGAGCCGCCACGATCGAAAGCAGCCGATCCAGGCGCCCAGCGCTGTCCGGGCCAGTGGGGGATACGGCCAGCGTCACCGCCACGATCAGCAAAGGCTCACCCAGGTCAGCACCATCGGATCGCATCAAGATGCGGAAGGCGAAAGCGCAGAAGAAGCCGCCCAGGCGCTCCTACCACTCAGGCGGACCGGTGCCCCGTCCGGGTTCAACGAGGACGCGGCCGGACGGTCAGTGGAAGGAGACACCGAAGCGGCCGGAGGCACCTGGGTTGTGGCGCTGGCGCGGGCCTTGCAGGCTGCACAGGACTCGTCGTCGGTTGTGCAGGTTTCGTCGCCGTCGCCTGTGCGGGCATCAGCCCATGCTGCCCGACGACGCCAGGACCGCCGCAGGGGGCAGGAGGTACAACGCCGGCCGGAACACCTCCTGGTGGCGCTACCGTCCATGCCAGGCGCCGCCATCGGCAGGATGGGTGGTCCGTAAAGGGCGTCGCCGGAACCCGGCATGATCGTACGACGCACCCGACGGCGCCGCCGTGGCCACTCGGGACCCTGCGCCCGGGCGCTGGTGCGACAGAACCGACCCCGCCTCCGCAGGTCCTGCCAGGGGCTCTGGCGTGAAACCCACCTGGTGCAGACGGGTACGGGGAGGTGCTGCCCGGTGCGGCCGGCGGGACCGACCTGGGCGCTTCCGAGAACAGCAGACCCCTCCTCGACGGGGACGTCCCCGTCGGGCAGCGCGGCGCCGCATGCCGTCTATCTGGGCGTTCCGGAGCGCATGCCGCCCCGGGACCGTCGCTCCTGTTCAGGCCCCTGGCGTGCGAGGCCCGCACATATCCTGGCCAGGTACCGTTCAACGCGTCCGCCCCTCTCGCATGCGCCGTTCAGCGGCGAGCCAGTTGTTACCAATCGGCTGGGGAGGTGGCGGTTTTCGCATAATCCCGCTTCCTTCTCCGTCGTCAGTGACAGCCCACGTGGGGAATCGTTAGCGCCTCTGGGGCTGCACTTCTCCAGACGGGGCGTTTGTCGCACCGGGCGCGCACCGTCCGGCACCACCTGACGCTCGACAACCCGCCCGCGTCTTCTACCACTTTCGGACATGACCCGCGACTTTCGCGCACCCAGCTTGCGGCGTCAGCTTCCGCCTCCTTGAGATTCCACAACTACGGATCTGGTTCCTCTCCGCCTCGTTGCCAACACCGGGACCTGGATGCAGCGCGTGGCCCAGGACTGGCTGGTGCTGCGCGTCCTCACCGACGACTCCGCCACCGCCACCGGCCTGACCACGGCCCTGCAGTTCCTCCCATGCTCCTGCTCTCCGCCCACGCCGGCCTCGTCGCCGACCAGGTCGACCAGCACAGGTTCCTCATCCTCACCCAGAGCGCCATGGGCCTGGTCTCCGCCGTCGTCGCCATCGACGTCCTGGCCGGCAGCCGCGCCTGTGGCGTCTACCTGGCCGCCTTCCTCGGGGGCCCTCGCCCGCCTACGACGCTCCGGCCCGCCAGACCTTCGTGGCGGATGGTGCCCGCCGAGCACCTGTCCAGCGCCGTGGGCCTCAGCTCCGCCTCCTTCAACGCCGCCCGGCTCCTGGGGCCGGCGCTCGCCGGCGTCGTCATCACCTGGGTGGGTGCCGGCTGGGTCTTCGCCGTCAACGCCGCCACCTTCCTCTTCGGCCGCGGCCCTGGCCACTGTGCGCGTGAGCGAGCTCGTGGACATGCCCCGCGCCCAACGTGCCGCCGGACGAGCTCCGCTGAGGGCCTGGACTACCTGCGCGGCCGCACTGATCTCGTCGTCATCATCGCCGTGGTCGCGTCGTCTCCATGCTCACCCTCAACTTCCAGGTCACCATGGCGGCCACCGTGCGCACTGTCTTTCACCTGGAGTCCGACGCCTGCGGCACTGTCTCCTCGGTCTTCGCCATCAGGTCCCTCTCCGGTGCCCTGTGGGCGGCCCAGGCGCCGCAGCCCCGCCCGCGCACGGTCGTGGTGGCGGCCTTCGCCCTGGGAGTCTTCTCCCTCCTGCTGGCCGTCATGCCCACCTACCTGACTTTCACCCTCATGCGGTCCGTGGGCCTGTGCGTCCTCACGCTCCTGACCAGCGCCAACCAGACCGTGCAGATGACCACCAGAGCCGTCCATGCGCGGCCGGGTCCTCAGCATCCATGATGTTCTTCCTGGGGTCGACGCCGGTTGGGGCGCCCTGCTCATCGGCTGGGTGGCCGATGCCTGGGGAGCCGCGCATCGCCATCGCGGTCGGCGGCCTGAGCGCTGTCCTCGCCGCCCTGGTCGCCGCCGCCTGGGCTCAGCACTGGAACCTGTCCCTGCACTACTCCTCCACCCGCCCCTACCTCAGGGACCGCCTCCAGGCGCCGAGCTCCGCGGCAGCCTCCGGAATCAGGGGCCGGGCGACGCCGACGTCGACTGACGGAATCGGTCGAGAGCCGGCTGAGCCGCTCGGACGAGCAACACGCACGCTGCCGTCGCGCATCTTCGAGGGCGCTGGGGAGTCCTCCAGGCGGGGATCGGCGCGCCTTCAGACAGTGTTGGCGGACCTTGCGGCGCGCCGATTATCCTTTCAAGAACGCGGCGCAACGAGAAGTCCTTTCCGGACTCGAGCGGTCGCGGTAACCACCTCAAGCGGAGCCCACCTCGCGGGCAGGCTGAGTCGACACCACCGAGATGTACCTCAAGACCGTCTGCCAGCTTGAGGAGGACGGCGTTCACCGCTGCAGCGCCCGCATTGTCGAGCGCCTCGACCGCTCTGGGCCCACGGTCTCCCAGACGGTGGCGCGTATGGGCGCGACGGCCTCATCAAGGTCGCCGACTTGACCGTTCCCTCAGCTCTGCGCGAGGGGCCGCCGGGCGAGCCTGCGAAAGTGATCCGCAAGCACCGGCTTGCTGAAAGGGACTGCTCCTGGACGTCATCGGCATGGACCGCCCGGCTCGTCCATGGGGAGGCATGCCGTTGGGGCACGTGATGAGTGAGCAGGTCGAGGGACGCCTGGCCAGCATCCTCGACGACGTCTCCCACCGATCCCTTCGGCAACCCGTCCGCCGCAGACGGCTGGGCACCCGTCAGCCCTCCGCCGATGAGGGTCAGTGTGGGAACGGCTTGCCAGTCAGTGAGACGACCGCTGTCGTCAGCCGCATCGGCGAGCCGATCCAGGCCGATGCCGAGCTCATCGCCGCCCTCGAGGATGCGGCGATCACGTGGCGCCCAGGTGGAGCGCTGCGTGTCGAGTGCCGGCGGGGTGTCGGCTCGTCGGCGCCTCTGGTGATCCCGTCGTCCTGTCCGCGACGTCGCCCGTCATCTCTTCGTGCGGCGCTGAGCTGGACACGTGTTCTCTGCAGAACCCTCAAGAGACCTGAAACAGCCTGTGCAGGCGAGGAGATCCGGCTGGCGTCCCGCATTTCCACATATCGGAATGCGGGACGCTGTTCTGATGTATGTCACGACTAGGTGCCTCTCCTCACTGAGGTTCCTCCGAGCTGAGTGAAGAGTTGCGCAACGGCTCCGATAGGCGGGTTGCGATCTTTTCCCGCGAAATAACGCCATTTTCTCACCCATTAGGTTGTTGGCTTGTTGGACCGAGAGTCCCTGAAAGTCGTATGGAGGAAAACCGAAAAACTCGCATGGTGTCCGGCTCACAAAGTGTGTGACACCTGGCCGTGACAAAGCGTCGGTCTGTCATGTGGCGTTCAGGTCGTTGCCGCAGACAACCGTCTCGGTGGCGTCTCGGATCGGGGCTTAGTCCTGCCGCTCGATCTGGGCAAAGTGTGGACAACAACTCAGAGTGGCAGGGAACGGGGAACCAACTACCGGTCGCCCGGACGGACAACCGAACGACCGCCTTGGGGTGAAAAGCCCGCATCTGCAGGCCGGGACGTCTCAGTCCGAACCCGACAGCTCCTCGTCGGCTCAACAGGAGAAAGCATTCATGTCCTCACGCACCATCGCACGTCACCGCAAAGCCACCGCCCTACCCACTGGATGACTTTGCCCACCGCCGCGGTCTGGCGGTCGCCGCATCGTCCGGTCTTGCCCTGACCATGATCGCCTCAGCGCCAACGCCGCAGGCCGGCGAGGTCCTCCTCAGAACCATTGGGGCGTCAGCGTGACGGGTCGGAATCCTCGCCGCCAACGCTCACCCGGGGCCCTGCCGCGCAGCAGCAATCACCATCCCTCAGGCCAGCTGGGTCGCCGAGGCTACTCCGCAGGTTGAGGCCATTGCTCCGCGCCGCTCGGGAGCCCGCCGCTCCCGAGGCCCGGCTGCACGGGGCCCAGGCCCGAACAGGCAACCAAAACAGCCGGTGCCGCCGCTGCTGCTGCTGACCACAGGGCACCGACGCTGCCTGCCGCTGACACGCAGACCGCTCAGATTCACTCAGGCCTCGACGCGCCGGCCGGCACCTCCAACTCCTCGTCGTGGCCATTGCCGCCGTCGGTACGTGGGCTCCCCTACGTGTGGGGCGCCTCCGGCCCGAACGCCTTCGACTGCTCACGGCTTCACCTCCTACGTGGCACGCCCAGGTCGGCATCAGCCTGCCCGCTGCCTCCGGCGACCCAGGCCGCGCCCATGCACCAGGTGTCCTGCCGCTGCTCAGCCCGGCGAGCCTCGTCGCCTGGCCCGCTACGTCGGCATCTACGCCGGTGAGCAGCTTACGTCGATCGTCCGCCCGGTGACGGAGTCCACCGGTGTGTGTACTACCGCGAGCTGTCTGACTCCCCGACCTTCCGTCCGCGTCGGCTGATCTCAGACGCTGAAGTCCTTTCCGTGAGCGCGCCGTCAGGCTGCTCCGCGCTCCTCAGCCGAGGTGTAGATTGCGGCGGGCGAGGGTGAAAGCTCGAATGACAGGCACACGACACAGGCCTCATCATGTGGTGGTCCCCACCTCGAAGCAGAATGTTCCTGGGTCCGCAGACCGATATCTCGAGAAAGGAGGCGAGATCCGCTGACCGATGGCAATGTCATCCTCGTCCAGGTCGATGGTTCACCCGAGGTCCCTGGCGGCGAGTGGACTGGGCTGTTGCAGCGTGCCGACGCGCCAGGAGCTGGCGCGTTGCACGTCCTGTGCGCCTGCTCTCTGCCCTCGCTTCACCACTCGCCTCCCTCGACGGCGGCTACGCGGCACTCGACGGCTCAGCCATCAGGTCCGTGCCCAGGCGTCATCGAGCGAGGGCCGTCGGGCTGCACGTTAAAGTCCGCACGTGCGGCGTCGGCCTCTCACTGGGACGGGATCCGGCCGGCGTACTCGTCGACCTCTCCGAGGAGGCGACCCTGGCCGTCGTCAGCGGTGCCCGCGGAAGCCCAGCGCTTTCGCTGGATCGACTCCTGGGACCGTACTCCTCCCGCCCTGCCCGCGCACGGCCACTGCCCGGCCGTCGTCGTGCAGCGCACCGGGGCCGACTACACGCCCGTGCGCCTGCGCATCTCGTCCGTCGGGAATCGACGGATCCTCCTCGGCCGCAGGGGCTCTCCGGTGGGCGATCACCGGAGGCGGAGGCCTGAGGGCGCCGGCTCACCGCCATCGCCGCCGTGCCCGATGGCCTCCCGGAGCCGCGCGCGCTCGCGCCTGGCTGCGGCCGCCGTCGACCGCGAGCAGGTCCTCGCCGGGCGTCCGCTCCCGATCTGGATTCACGCGCCATCAACGAGGCCCTAGAGGGCCATGCGGGCATCGCGGTGCGCGCACGCCCTGGACGGCAAACCCAGCCGAGGCTCCTGGCCGAGTTCTCCACCGCCGTGGACCTCGTCGTCGTCGCTCGCGCGGACGCGACTTCTCCGGGCTCCTGCTGGGCTCCACCAGCCAGGCCGTTCTGTCGCACGTCGTGCCCGTCCTGGTAGCGCCCTCTTTCGCCTCAAGGGCCAGACGGCGCTCTCCTTTACCTCCACCCCGTGGTGTCCGCGCCTGAAACGCGACCGCTGCGCGAACCCGCGCCGCCCACTCCGCGGGCTGAACGGGCGCCGGTGAACCGTCGGTCGCAGCGTGCCAGCGCATCAGAGCACTGCCGTACCGGCCGATCTCACAGCGGTCGGCACGGCAGACGCTAATGCTGCTCAAACCTGTTATGTATGGCGCCACTCCTGCCTTAATCAAGACGTACTTCGCGATCGGCGCTGCGTTGTCCACCAGACTGACGGGGGCGGACGCCAGTGGTTTGCAGGATGGGTACGTTCGGGCGACGCAGTTCCCCGACGTTGGTGGCCGCCGTTTTCCGTGCCATCGAGGTCGGCCAGTGCCGGCCAGTGGGGTGGGCCGGTGGGTGCTCACGCCGCCTACCGATGCGGCGTCGCGGAAAGCGTCCGCAGTACCAGGCGACGAGGCGCTTCAGGCCAACGAACTCGCACAACGGTCCCTAAGTTCGGTCAGTACGGTGCGAACAGCGCCACCCCGATGGCCGGCTGTTCGCGGGCCGATCGTGATCTTTCGCGGGCCTCGCTCAGGATGACACCGCTCTCCTAAAGCAGGTGTCGTTGGTTCGAATCCAATCGAGGGCGCGGACGCCGGCCAGTCGGTCGGCTTCCGCCGCCGGCAGACGGACCCATCGCGCCTCAACCCGGCGTCCGCAGACATGGGGCGACGCGCACCGGTGCGGCCTGGGCGAGCCACGCCGGTGCGTCTCTCCACGCCCAGTGCCGGTCGGGCTGCCTGCCCGGGCGTATGCAGCGCGTCGTTCGCCTCCAGCGGCCCGCCAAGCGGCGCGATGCTGCCCTCCGGGAGGACGACACCAGGGCTGCGCAAATGCTAAAAGCTCCAGTCGGATCCGGATCAAAGCCGCGGAGCCGACGGCGTTTCGCCGCGGACTTGGGGGCCCTAGCCCGCGGCACCGAAAACACGCCCGAACCGCCCCTGAGCCGCCGGCCCCCGCGCCCTGTGCGCCCGCGCCCGCACCGCCACTCGGGCGAGGCGGACGTCGAACGACGCGGGAGCGCATCGATATGGCTCTGTCCACTGGCGCAGCCAGCTCGTGAATCTGGGCGGCGTGAGCCTGGATGACATCACCCTGCTCGACGCGCGTCGTCGACTCACCGCCGCGCACCCTCGAGGCTGGCCCAGCTCTACGCCGGCCGCACCACTCACCTGTCAGCATCGTGCGCGAGCGCAACGCCCTGCGAGGCCCGCCAGTTCTGCGTGGAGGTCTCCGCCCGCACCGACATCCTCGCCCGTCAGTTGGCGTCGCCCGGTCTACCTGGCCATCGGGTGGGCACCTGGAACGAGACGGTTCCCCGAGGATGGCGAGGACTGACGCACCACCTCACCGACGGCGCCTCACGAAGTGCGGACCCGCACCGCCCAGATCCCGCACGTCGGGCGCATCGCGGCCGAGCACGCCCGCAACGCTGGCCGCCGCCAGCTAGCGTCGAGGCCCCCTCGGGCCCGCGTGCGCACCGTCAACGCACCCGTCCGCTGCGCCCCGTGCATGCGCTGGCGCGCCACCGCCGACGCCACCCTCACCCTCGACCCGACGATCAGGTGAACCCAGTCCTCACCCGCGCGCTGCGCCGCTACCAGTGCACCACCGACATCGCGCGACATCGCCCGTCCGCCTCTGTCCTCAGCGGGCTTTCACCCCGCTCCGCCCTGGCCCGCATCGGCGCCCTGGGACGGCAGTACCTGCCCGCTTCGGGATCCACGAGCGCCTCGTCGTCAGCGCCTTCGTCCACACAGGTCAGGCCCTGGTGGAGGACTTCGACGCTGTCCTGGAGCGTCTGCGCGCCTCCGCCCTGGTCGCGGCCATTGCCGCAGCACGAGGGGCCCGCGAGCCCTGAGCGTCCAGCTGCCCCGCGTCCCCACCGACTGGTCCCCGGCGCCGAGGCGCGGCGTGGGCGACCTGGAACCGCCCAGCTCGATGTCATCGGGCCGGTGGGCACCGGGGCGACTTTCTCTCGATGCCTGCGCTCCCGACGTCGCCGGAGCCCTGGCCGCCGTCTTCGCCGACGCCGCCGCCCCGGGCGCACCGTGCTGACGTGCGCCACCAGCGCCGATGCCGGCACGCCGTCGCGAGCGCCCTGCGCGAGGGGCCTGGGCTCCATGGTCCTGGACCTCACCGAGGACGCCCGCCTGGCGCCAGCACGCCTCCGAGGGTATCCGCGAGAGCCTGGGCGTCCAGCCGCCCCAGCTCGACGTCTGCTGGATCATCTCCCTGCGCGACCGCCTCACCACCGTCCGCTCCCGCCTGGACTGCTACGTGCGCGCACCTGCGCAGCCCCGCAGTCCCTGGTCCTCTCCGCCTACGAGGCCCTCAGAGGCTCGCCGAGCTCACCCAGCCGACGCGACCGCGCCACCCGCGCCCGCATCGATGCCCCAGCACCTGGGCGCCCCTCGACGACGGCAGGTGCAGGCCTGCACCCTCCCTGCACCGCGTACGCCCTGGGGCCTGTTCACCCCGAGGTCTCCTCCAGCGCCTGGAACGGGATCCCGGTGGCGGACATGGACGGAGGCCACCGATGCACTCGTCCACCTGCGCGCCCTGGCCAACGACCTGCTTCCCTATCCAGGGAGCACGGCCACGGTCACCCGCACCACCGGCCTGAGGCCACGCTCGCAACCTCGGCCAGTGGATCGAGCAGCTCGACATGTCTCGACGGCGTGCGCAGAGTCCTGGATGTCTTCCTGCCCGAGGTCTTCGAGGCGCTCAGCCGCCGACATGGTCATCGCCACCGCCTCCAAGCGCTGGCGCGACGAGCAGGGCATTATCATGGACGGCTCACGGCGCCGCCGTTTCACGCGCCAGGCCAGACCCTGGTGCGGCCGGGCCGCGTCGTCGACGACCTGCACGCGGAGCTGGTCAAGGTCCAGCGCCGCCGCGGGTGTGGCGCAGGCTGACACCTGACGGCGGCTGGCGTCTGCCCGCAGGGGCCTGGACGAGATGCGGCGTACCGCAGGTCGGGGCTCGCGGCGCTGTCTCGAGGTCCAGCCGCTGCTGGGCGCGCGCCAGGATCTCACCGGTGCTCATGGAGATGCCCCTGGAGGACCTCCTGGAGCTGGCCCGTTCGCTGGCTGCTGATGATCTCACCGCTCAGAAGCTCCGGGGTCAACCGTATCGCACCGACCTCGAGGAGAGTGGGACTGGTGACTTCGTAGCCGACATGGCCGCTCCAGGCGTCGAGGACGAGCAGCTCGAGCGAGCTCACCTACTGCTGGTGGTCCTCGCTGCTGCCCAGACCCTCGCCGCCGATCCGACCTCCGCCTCGATGCGCCGGCCCTGTGTCCCCAGATGGCGTCTCGCTGCGGTCGCTCTGCCGCCCACAGCCGCTCTCTGTCCGGTCCCGTGGCGCAGGCCTGCGCCCGCGGTGCGCGCCGCCGTCGCGCATGACAGGGGCCGACGCGCGCGCCCTGTACATCGACGCTGGCCCTGCGAGGACGGCGTCCCCTGCGCGAGATCATCGACGCCCACCCCATGGCGCTGCTGGCCCGGCCGATCTGGATCGTCCCGCCCACGCTCGTGCCCCAGATCTCTCTCGCCGCACGGCTGTGGTGGACCTGGCCGTCCTGGACGCCTCCCAGCACCCGACTGCCGGTACCGCAGGTCCTGCCGCCTGTGCGTGCGCGCCGAGACAGGTGCTCGTCGTCGGCGACCCGGCGCGACGACGGGCCTGGCTGCCGAGCTCGGCCCGCTCCTTCCCTCCCGCGCCCTGCCGACGGCAGCAGCCCTCGACGCCGGTATGCGCCTTCCGGCGGCCAACGGACTGCGAGGGCGTCGTCGAGGCCGTCCTCCTCCCGCCGGGCGAGGGCCCACCTGTCCCTGGAGCTCGTGGACGGCAAGGGCATGCCGGCCCCGGGCAGACGCGGTCGAGACCGTGGGCCGAGGTCTCCCGCGTTGTCGACGTGGTCATCGACCGCGCTGACCCGGCCCGAGGTCGCTGGGCGTCATCGCCCTCAACCGCCTGCATGCCGACGCCTGCGCTCAGCCATCACCAGGCGGCTGCCGGCGCACCGGCCCTGGAGGAGTTCTTCGCACCGGCGCCGCTCAGGCCCTTCACCGTCGTCGAGCTGGCCGAGCTCTCGCCCTGCGGCGAGACCACATCATTATCTCGGTGAGCTACGCCAAGACCCCGCACGAGGCGTACCATCACAACTTCGGCCCCGTCTCCGACCACAGCGGCATGGGTGGGACTCGTCGAGGGCACTGTGCTCGCGGGCAACACCCAGGTGGTCTCCTGTCTGGCCGCCGACGACATCGACTCGCGACCGCCTGCGAGCCCGGCGCGTCTGCTGCGCGAGGTCCTGGCCCGCGCCGAGGACGCCTCCCAGACCGGGCAACTCGCCGGGCAAGGTGCCCGACCGGCTCCTGGTGGACCTGGCCCGAGCACCTGTGGCGCAGGGCCTGTCCGTCGTCGCTGCGGGACCGACGGCGGTGTGCGCATCCCGCTGCCATCGGCCACCCCGAGCTACCCCGACGAGCTGCTGGTGGCGGGTCCTGACCGACGATGTCGACTGCATCTCCGAGCCGAGCCTGCGCCGCAGTGACCGGCCACCGCGTTGAGCACCCTCGAGCGGCGCGGCTGGCGCGTCCACATGGCCTTCTCCGCCGGGGTGTTCTGTCGACGGAGGCCGAGGCGAAGGCCGTTGAGGAGCTCGTCCTGGCCGTCCTCGTGGAGCGCCAGGGCAACGCGGCCCCCGCGCATGGAGGCTGGTGCCGACCGCGTCGACGACCTCGGCGCGGCGCGGTCCCCGAGCCGGGCCTGAGCGTGAGGTGTCCAGAACGCACCGAGCGCCGCATCGCCCAGGGGCTGCCCTTGCAGGCCTACTCCGATATTCAGTCGACGACCTCGCGGCCTGGATCCGCTCCGACTGGCGTGGGCCGCTCGAGGCCCGCGTCGAGCCTGAAAGTCGCGGCCCTCGCCCTGCGCCGCACGCTCGGGTGATCGACGCCGTCTGGGCGTGCGCCACCCGATGACGCTCGAGGCGCACCCAGATGAGCAGATTACCCGGATCGAGTCTGAGCGCAACGCCGCAGGTGAGTGACGGCGACGTCCGGGCGGGGAGGGCACCAGCGCCGTCGCCGGGTCGTGGCCCTGTCCGCCCGGGACCGGGAGCGCGTCGCCCGCGGCGAGGATCGAGGACCTGGCGAGCCGACTACGACGCCAGCGGCGCTGACGGCAGCGCGCGCTCGATGCGCCCGAGACCAGCGGCGCCGGTACCACAGACGCCCGCCTCAGGCGAGATATCCCCGCACCGGGCTGATAATCGAACCGAACGGCGCGTCACTGCTGGAAGAGGTTTCTTCAGCGTCGCGAAGGGAAGCGCAGGCCCCGCCGATCGCGATGAATCGGCGAGCCTAAAGGATGCTGCGAATCGCGGTTATCGGATCGCGGCAGGACTCACTGCTTGGCGGGTTGGCGGAGAGCGGGTCGCGGATCTCGGTGAGGAGCGTCGACGTCGGTGACCTCCTTGGCCTCCTCCTCGGCCTTCTGCTGGCCAGGGCGCTCCTTGACCTTGTTCATCGAGCGGAACGATGGCGAAGTAGACGGCGGCGGCCACGAGCAGAAAGTTCACCACGGCGGTGACGATCGTACCGGGCTGGATGAACTCGGTCGGCGCTCGCGATGATCTTGAACTGACCGACGGAGTCGAAGTTCGGCTGGCCGACGATCTGGCCGAGGATGGTCGATGATGACCTTGTGATGGCGTCGACGATCGGCTGAAAGCGGCACCGATGATGACGGCGACGGCGACTCGAGGGCGTTGCCCTGCGCAATGAACTCGCTGAATCCCTTTGAACATGGCGTATCCTTTTCGTAGCGGCGCGCGGGCGTCTGCCGGGATGCGCCATCGGGGACTGGTGAAGATGCAGCGCCTTATCATCCCATCCGTGAAAGGCTGCACAGCGGCATTACGGGCTCAGTGCAATGCCGAGCGTGCTATTCGTAGCCGCACCAACTACCATGAATAGCGCTACCAGCAGGAATAGCCAGTGTGATAAGTGTTGCTTTTCTTTGTTTCCTGTCCATCGACTGCTCTCTCGAGCCTCCTGGAGTCGCGATACTCATGCTCCGGCAGAGACGTGCTGTGCGTATCCGGTGACGTGCGGATGACTTTCGCAGAGAAAGGCTTTTGGAGAAGACTTCTGAATTCCTGGTGATTCCTGTTCGGGTGGCGTGATGGTGTCGGTGAGGGAGCGAGCGAGTCGTTTACCTGGCCCCTTTTCCGGGCTCGTCCTGCTCGGAGTTTCTGCGCGCTCTTTGGGTCCGTATGCCGGATGGTCTTACTGTGCGCTGTCCTGCGAGGCTGCGATCAGCCTGCGAGGCGCGGCCTCGAAATCCAGCCCTCTGCGCCTGCCCGATGACGTCGACCCTCGCTCCAGGGGCGGGCGAGCTCTGCTCGACATCGACCGGAACCTGGACTAGGCGTCTCGTCGGCTCCGGCTGCTGAGTCATGTTTCCGCTGGTCATCGAGGCGGTCAGGACGGTGCCCGGCTCCAGGGCGATGGCCGCCCGGGTCTGACGACCTGCTCCCGGGAGACCAGCCGGACTGGGAGCGCCGATGCTGGGCAGCCTCGCTCGTGAGACGTCACTCTCGGCGATCAGCGTTCCGGCGCCGATCGGGCGGGCTGCGACGAGCGCTGGCGGCCTTGCTGCGGGGCCGGCGCAGGACGCTGAGAGCCACGAGGACCGCTGTCCCCAGGCACACCGCCACGACCAGGTGACGGTGGCGCCACAGCAGGAGCGAGGACGCTGCGCGGCTGTCGGCCGCATCGCCCGTCGCCAGGCCGAGTGCGAGGATGCTGAGGACTGCAGGCGCACTGCGGGACCGGCGACGTGGTTTGGAGTCTCATGTCCCCAGGATCAGGGGGTCATCGCGGCTCGCGCACCCGATCGCCGCGGCCTGTAGATCGCGTGTCGCACCGGCGAGCCTGTGGCCCCCAGGCGCAGATCCACCTCCTGATCTGAGTTTTGGATCTCTTAGGACTCCAGGGCGCTGGCGTGTGCCCGGTGAGCCGGCGGCCAGCAGGAACCACTCCTCGAGCAGTGATACGGCGTCCACGGAGCTCGTCGTGCTCCTCCACGGGCAGCGGCCCGGCCACCGTCCTCAGGGTGGATGATCGCGAAGTGATGGGTGTCCGGAGCCCGCAGCGGCAGCATCAGTCGTACCCATCCGCCGCCCTGTCCCAGACGCCGCCCGTCGCAGTCCACGCAGAGCGCCGGAACGAGGAGGCCTCGACCTGCGCACCGCCTCGGCCCGGCAGCGTGGGGACCGCTGGGCTCGGAGGGGCGCCTCGGCGCCCGCTCGCGCGAGGTCCGCAGACTGGAACCGCCCCAGCAGCGCGCCAGGTGCGGTCCGAGCGCAGGGCACATACCTCGACGCCGGCCCCATGAAGCCGTTCCAGCAGCAGTCGGGTGCAGGGCTCGGCGCCCGTCGACACGAGGTCGCCACGCTCGTCGCGCCGGCCACCGCCTCCAGGGCAGGCTCGGTCAGAGCCTCGCAGGCCGCCGTGTGCTCCGGAGTCGCGGCGGTGATGGGCGCGGCGGTGCGCCCGCAGTACCTGCCAGCTCGTCCTGGCGTCGTCGACCTCGAGTCGGCTCGTATCAGGGAAGCTCCACGCGCCGGTCGTCATGGATCCATCTTCGCAGGTGAAGGCGCCTCGTGTCTGAACCGTTCGTCCCAGCGGGCACAACGCGTGTCGCCAACCTGACGGTAACCTGAGGTGCCGCGAGAAGCGGTGGCCGAACATCAGCCGCCTGCCTGGAGATCGCCCTGGCAGGCGCGCGCCCCTCGACGTGGTCCTTCCCGGCGCGGTCGGATGCGTCCTCGCCCAGGACGTCGTCGCCGGAATCGACCTGCCCGCTGTGGATCCTGGCCGGCCTGGACGGCTACGCCGTCATCGCCAGGGACGTCGCGAGGCCGACTCGGAACAACGCTCGAGCTCGCACGTCGTCGACGCGGGTGCGCCATGGGGACATGCGCTACCTCGTCTCAGGCCTCTGTCCTCATGACTCCGGCGCCCCCATGCCGCTGGGGGCCGAGCGCGGTCATCCCCTGGACCGACACCGACCGCGGGGAGTCCGGGCTCAGCGTCCACCGCGCAGTCGCGATGGCGGACCAGTGCGCAGGCGCGCTGAGGATGTGCAAGTCCGGGATTCACCGTCCTCAAACGGGACTCGCGCGTCAGCGCCCGCCAGGTCGCCACTCCTGGCCGGCCTCGGCTCCACGGGTGCGCGTGCGCCCCGCCCCGCGTCGTCGTGGTCTCCATCGGCAGACGAGGCTGGTCGAGCCCGGCTCGCTTCCGCGAGGCCAGGGACGTCTGACGCCAACGGCCACGCCCTGGCCTGCGCTGTCACCGACGCTGGCGGGCCAGGCCTTCCCGCGTGCCGCGGTCCCTGACGAGCTACGCGCCTGGCCGATACCATCGAGAGACCAGCTCGTGCGCGCTGACGTCCTCATCACCACCGGGGGCCTGAGCGTCGGCCAGGCGACACGCAGTCAGGAAGTCCTACTGGGATCGGTGCGCTCGACGCCGCCGCTATGTCCCCTGGCCGCCAGCTCGGCGTGGGGCACAGTCGAGGGGCACCCCGATCTTCTGCCTACCCGGAGACCCCGGTCAGCGCCAGATCGCCTTTCAGACCTTCATCCGCCCGGTCCTGCGCCAGATCGCCGACGCACCTCCTGCACCGCTCAGCCTGCCCGCCGCCATCTCCGAGGGCTGGCACTCGCCGATGCGGCAAGCGGATTCATCCCCGTGCACGCTCAGCGGCTCGCCTCCTCGGCTACCGAGCCGAACCGACGACGCCGCCGGGACCGTCCGGGCTGCACGGCCTGTCCGAGGCCAACGCCATCGCCGTCGTCCCTGAGGACACCAGCACCGTGGTGGCCGGACACCCTCCACTGCCTCCTGCTGGACGCCTGATGCCTGATGATCCGGCCCGCAGCGGGAGCCTCGCGACGACGACCGGCGCTTCCCAGGGCGGAGGCTCGTCCTCGGAGACTGCGGCGGGCCATAGGCCTGCTGCTTAGGGCGGGCGCAGCGCCCGCGCCTTCACCTGGCCGGTGGTCTCGAGCCGAAAGCGGTCCGAGAAGGGAGAACGAGACAGCAGGCGGCGGATCGGCGGATCGCCCGCCTCGTGGTGCGCGAACTCCGGGACTCAGCGAGGAGGCCTGGAAGGCGCTGCGGCTGGCGGAGCACGAGCGGCTCGCCCCTGGAGGCGACTCCGCGCCCGGCGGCGGGAGGCCCTGAGCGCCTTCCGCGTTCAGCCGCCAGACTCCGCCGGGCCAGGCTGGGGAGGGCGATGCCGTTCGTCGTCGAGGTCGACGGCGCCTTCGCGGACAGGTCGCCGTCGGCCCGATCACCCTGAGAGCGCCGCAGCGCACTCAGGTGGGCTACTGGATTGCAGGCGCCTGGCAGGGGCGCGGAATCGTACGCCTGTCGGTGCCCCTGGTCCTCGACCACCTCCTGGGGCCGGTCGGGCTGCACCGTGGAGATCAACGTGCGCCCGGAGAACGCGCGCAGCCTGGATCTGTGCTCGCGGACTCCGGGCTGCGGGGAGGGACTGCGGCGCGGCTACATGCACATCAGCGCCTGGGCCGACCATGTCTCCTTCGCCGCCGCGCGCGGGAGGTTCCGCGGACCGACGGCGTCGGCTTTTCAACAGCGGCTCATCGGCGGATGAGGTCTTTCCCGGATGGGTGCGGGCGCGGGCAGGCGCACTGCGCGGGTGCGCCAGATGCTTCGGAGGCGGATTCTGACCAGACGACGCCGATCGAGACTGGACGGCGAGACAGGAAAGCATGTGACTCATGTGATGACAGAGATGAAATGCTGACAGTGCGACTGAATCCCAGGTATTTCGCAGGAAAACCGGAGTGTTCCTGCGCGGGGACGTGGACGCGCCTACCGTTTGCAGTGTGGGGAATCAGGGATCTGAGCCGTCATCGCCCTCATCACGGTTCTCCGTGTACCTCCTCCGTATTTGGTGGGGCGCCGCGAGATGGCGGAGCGCTCAATGTCCAGGACCGCTACTCTGCAGCTGCGCGTCTCTACGAGTACCGCCGCCGCCGTCGAGCACGGCGACACCTGTGCGAGCGGTGGGCGCGTGGAGCTCTTCGACGTCGACCGGAGTGAGGGTGATGAACAGGCCCGCCGTGAGGAATGTGCGTGCTGTGCACGGAGCGCGAGCTCAACCATGCCCGTCAGGTCCACGCGGGGGCGCGAGCGCCGGCGGTCGCCGCCTCGCACCGCGGGATCGTCGCCTGCGTTCTGCTCGAGTCTGCGCTGGGCTGCCTGGGTACTGGGCTTCGTGACGGCTCTGCCGTGGTGGCCCGCCCTGCTGCCCCACCCCTGCTCGGGGTCTCGATGGTGGCCGGCCGCCGGGCCGCGCTGGCCTCCGCCGCGGCCGACCGCCGCGAGCGGCGTCGGATCGCCGAGATCCAGAGCACACCCTGGTGACCGGACCGGCCGCGCTCCTCGGCCTCCGTCGTGCGCGCACCGTTCCCGTCGTCGACGGCGCGGCAGCCTGCCAGCGGCGATGACACGCCTCGCCCGCGCACCCTGCCTCACGCGCGAGTCCCGTAGCCGTGCAGGGACCCCTTCGTGGAACGGCCTCGCCCGGGAAGGTGCCCAGCGGGCGGCAGCCTCGCGACGTCGGCCCGGAACCGCTGGGCGCCTGCCGGACGCAGGCGCACCACTGGACTATGTCCCCGATTGCCCGCTCGGCTCGATCGCGCCGGCTGGGACCGCCGCGCGCTCGGCCCTCCCACAACACGTGAGGTTCGAGACGGACGCCTCGGAGCGAGCGACGCCGATCTCAATGCGCGTCCCTGATGCACTCTACGCGACGTACGATGAGGAGAGCTCACCGTGCACCGAGGACGTCGGCGCCTCATCTCCCTCGACCCTCCTCGCCGTCTGGCGGCTGGGGAAGCTCGCCGAGGCCAGCGCGATCGCGCAGAGCGCACAGAGGCCTCGGCATCGCGCCCGCGAGCGCCCGCGCATGTCCCGGCAGGTCGCTCTCGGCCTGCCTCGCCGCGGTCCTGCCCGGCCCTGCCAGCGGGCCCGCAGGCTCCTGCGCGCGTCCGTCGAGGGGCGAGGAGGCGGCCACGAGGAGACGACGACGTCGACCCCGCCCAGGGGCTGGCGGCCGTCCATGCCGCACCGACCTACACGCTGGCGGCCCGTGCACCCACGACGCTCCCTACGCTGACCCAGTGGTCGACCCGGGCACCCGCGCGGTGCCCGCGCCCGCAGACGGCCCGTACTACGTCCCGCGCACCGGTAGAGGATGATGAGAAGGCTCTTCCACCCCATCGACCTCGACGCCATCCTCGAAGGGCGGCACGCGGCGGCGAGTGATCGTCACGCCGTGTGGTGCGGCTGCCGGCCCGCAGCTCTGGGGAGTCTGCGCGGTGGGCGGACTCACCGCCACCGAACCTGCGGATGCCTGGCAGCGGTGCTGGGATCGATCCGCACTTTGGGGCTGCGCAGTGGTAGCGCGTCTCGTTCGCAATGAGAAGGTCAGTTCGAATCCCCCTAGCTCCCACCACCTCAGATCCGTCCCGCCAGGAAGCTGACGTGGGACCTTCGATGCCGCACGCAGGCTCTCGCTGACACGACTGCCCTCGCCGGGGCGAGCGGGTGGCATCGTCGTGCAGAACTTCGATCTGGCGAGTTGTCGAGAGCTTCGAGTCCGGGCGTGATTGAGAATACGTCCGCACCATCCGGTAGCAGTCCACTGAGCGCCTGGGCTTCACCCTGCGGATCGCGCCCTGCGAATCGGGTGGGCGGTGAGGGAATTAGACGCCACGCGTCCTTTTCGCCGCAGTCGGGCGCTCGGCTCAGATTGCGATTCCCATTCATCATCCGCCTCGGCTGGATCGAGGCTGTGACGCTCCGCGACCGGCCGGTGCTGAGTCGCGACGTTGCGTACCGGCATGGACGGATCCAGGGAGGCTGCGGCACACGATCCCTCGAATACCTGCAATCGGTATTGCATCGACTCGACTTCCTAGACCTATCGGACGCCGTTTCAAGATCGGCGCGAGAGAGTAGCCAATGCCGACGACCGGGCGGCCGGAACGGGTCCGCATCCTGCGGGCTACACGACCAGTCAGCGCGACACGAAACGCGGTCGGCATCACGCGGAGGCGATGAGGCCTCACCGAGCGCGGGCAATCGCAGATCAGCGCTCGATGCCACCTGCTTGCATCATCTCCCCACATGGACATGGTGCTCCACAGCGAGTGATAGCGGTATGCCAGGTTGCAGTTTTCATACGCATATTTTCGAAGCGCGATCGATGGAAGGAAGCATCCCCATGACCACGTCCGTTGAAACCGATCGCGGGACCATCCGCGTCAGCTCGTTGACTAAAACGTACCCGGGGCCCACTCACGGTCTGAAGGTGCTCGACGACGTTTCGCTCGCTGCCGAGCGGGGCAGCTACATTGCTCTGCGGGGTGTCTCGGGTAGCAGCAAATCGACCCTGCTCAACATCCTGGGGTGGCATCGACTGATGTTTGACTCAGGAAAGGTCGAGAGTGAGCCAGGGGCAGAACCTGGGCACCTTGTCGCGAGGGCAACGCACCCTTCCGGGCCAACACCATCGGTTTCATCTTCCAGTTCTTCAACTTACTGCCCACCCTCACCGCCTTGGAGAATGTGTCTGCAGCGCTCGAACCACTGGATAAAGGGGCTGTTGAGCGGCGCGAGCAGGCGATGGACATGTTGGACGCAGTCGGGATCGCGACACTCGCCGGCAACTTCCTCCCAGATGTCCGGTGGCGAGCAGCAGCGCGTGTCTCGATCGCCCGGGCGATGGTCAAGCAGCCTCCGTGATTCTGGCCGATGAGCCAACTGGTGCGCTTGACCACAAGAATGCGACGCTAATTGCCGACTGCCTGACCCGGTTGGCAGCAGATCGGCACCACGGTCATCGTCGCCACCTACGATCCGATCGTTATCAGCTATGCACCGAGACCTGGGAAATGTGCGATGGCGCTATCGAGGTTGGTCGCTCGTGATCCAGATTCACAATCCGGCCCGTGTCGCTTCCGCTCACCTCGCTGCGAAGTTCGCCCTCGGCTCGGCCTGGTCGATGGTCCGGCGGCTGATGCTGTTGATTGCGGTAGCGTCCATGGCCTTCTCGATGCTGGTTGGCGAGTACTCGGCCCTGTCGGAGCATCACAAAGGCGCGTGATAGATTGGTATCTCTGCGGGTCAACTCGCGGACTTGGAACTGCACGATTCACCCCCGCACCGAACCAATCGGCGCCGCGGCGATGAGCCGCCGGGCTGACCGATACTAGCGTCCCATAGAGTCCTGCGACGCACAAAGCTGACCGGGGCCCGACGACCTGGCAGCGACGTAATCTCTTCCGATTCAGCATGGCAGGCGTTGAACATTCTGACACCCCTTGAGGGACCCTTCTGACGCGGGACGACGAGTCGGGTGCATTGATCGACCAGGGGCATGGCGAACTACCACTCGGTCGGTGTCGGTGACTCACTGGACATTGAGGTTGGCGGCACCAGCGAACCGTGACCGTGCGCGGGATCGTTCGAGACCCAGTTCCCTCATCGCCCGCTCAGCGAGCCTGTTCACCTCGGCCAAAGGACTCCATGGGCGTGGTCTACCTGCCCCGTCGTCGCAGAGCGTGAGCGGACGTGGTCTTCAACTTCGACCGGGACAGGATCTCGACGCCGCTCGAGTCTGTTCTCGATGCAGCCGCGCACGGCATTTTGGTCGGGGCCCTCCGCGCTGAGCAGGAAGAGCAGTTCGCCTACCAGTATGTCGAGAAGAACCTGACGTCTTCGGCGTCGTCATTTCCCCTGATGGTGCTGGTGGGAGCGTTGTCGGCTGCCTATCGTCGATGTTCTCTGTCGGCGCATGGATTGCACAGGAGCGCAAGAACATCCGCAGTGCTACTAGTGCAGGGTCATCAACCCATCGCCGTGGCCCGCGCCTATGTCCTGCCCTACATGCGCTGGTCGCCTGGACCATCCTCGTGGGTCTGCTGGGATCGGTGTTCGTAGGACGTGCGTTCCTGGAGAACTTCGCATCCTCGGTCGGGTTGCCGAGTGTGCCATTTGTCCTCGACCCCGTGGTGATCGCCATCGGTTGTGCTAGCACCCTGGTCGTTTACGGGCTCGGCGCAGCGCTTGCCTTTGCAGGATCTTCCGGATGTCGCCGCGCGATGCGATGGACCCGCACCGTCGACACCGGTCGCGGCGGCCGCATCAGAGGGGCTGGCTGGGGGACTCTGGTATCGAGCACCACAACTGACTTTCAGTCAGAAACGTTCAGCGCAACCCGTGATTGTCTGCCCTGACCGTGTTGGCCATCGCGATCGGGCTTTGGCCTGACGGCCTATTCCTGTCGTATTCCTCGGTGATCGCCACTTCTCGGTCAGCCGTTGACGGCAACGATGGGACCTGACTGTCGACTTCGTCCAACCACAGGCAGACGCTCGGGCGAGCAGCCCTCGCGGCGGAGGCCGGCGTGAGCGAAGCGGACCCGATCATCAAGACGGTGCCCTTAAGCGACAAACGGTTCAGCCATCGAAAACCTGATGGTCGGCGGCTTCGACCGCAGAACGCGGCACAAGGTCACTCTTATCGAAAGCTCTGACATCTCGAGTCCAATCCGGATGGCGTGGTCATCGAGGCGGACCGCTCACCGGTTGGCCAGCGCCAGGCGGGCGATGTCCTCACGGTCAATGCAGCCGGGAACCAAGCACGAGGCCCGAGTAGTGGGGATCATGTCGTCCGCGTTGCCCCCGGTAGGTCAGCTCGACTTTGACTTCGCGAGCTCGCTCACTGGAGCAGACCCTGTTCTCAGGCGTGCTGGTCAGGCCTCACCCGGCGCGATTTTGCGCGACCGCCGATGCGCACTGAACTCCGAATCAGTCAGCGGGCTTTGAGCAAGGACGAGATAGTCAAGTTGATCGTCGCGTCGTCCTCCCAGATCACAGCCCTGCTGTGGCTCAGGTGCCCTAACAAGCATCGCGGTGGCGCTGTTGTTCGTGGGGCATGTCGCTATACGATCCTGGAAACCCGGAGACGCGGTACTCCTGCCCAGTGTTTGCTCGGTTTCCGCAACGGGAGCGATTCGTAGCACTGTGGTCATGGAGGCGTCTGCTCGGGCTGGCTGATCGTGATCGCTTCCCCGTCGCCCTGGCTGGTTTCACGGCTGCTCAGCAGGCGCATCTCGGATACCTGGTTCAACATTACGACACCACACCGATCAACCATTCCTGGTGACGTTCTTGCCGGACTCGATCCTCTCCTGCCGCTCAGCCGCTGCCATTGGCCGAGTGGCGCTGCTGCCAGCGATCCAGGACGCGAGCGAGGAATCGGTTGATATAGGTAAGGTGGTCACACGAGTATCTGACTGTTCTCGACGGTGCTCCGGCCCGCGATTAGCGGTGGCGTTAGCACCCTCAGCCACCAAATGGTTTGTTGATTGAGATTGGGGTAGTGCCGCTGGGACCTATTGAGACTTTGACCTGGTGAGTTGTCGAGCTTCGGAGTCCAGGCGTCGTGGTTGAGGAACACGTCCGTACCATCCGGTAGCAGGCACTGCGCACCACCCACGTGGTGGCTGCCGCTGCGACGAATGGCGCTGTGCCAGGCGAAGTCGGTCAGAGGATCGTGGCGGACCTCGATATCGAGGGACGGAGACGACGGCGCTCGCACGGGCTGGTGGACGGGCTCCATCATCTGCCCATCAGCCCCGACCCCGGCTTCAGGCGCAGGCCCTGTCGAGATGATCGAGGGCTCGCATCGACCGGTCTACGGCCGTGAAAAAGTCAGACGTCGTCGACGCGCATCGACCGCCGGGACGACTTGCAGCCTTGACACCGTGACAAGGCCTTCCCTTGGGGAGCAGGAGGTGGTCCCGATGACCAGTACAACCCTGCAGGACTCCCGTCGTCGCGGAATGCCCTCGAGCGCTGAGCTCTTCGATCCGTCTGCGGGCGGCCCTGGCCATCGGGCTCCGGAGCCGACGCCGACCACACGGAGCCGCTCGTCGAGGCGGTGCGCAGATCGAGCCGGACTTCTTCGTTCAGGACATGCTCTCCTGGGCGCTCACCCGCCTGCCGTCGGAGATCGTTCTGCCCGCGCCTCCACCGGGAGCTCGACTCCGGTTGCAACCAGGCCCGCAGTCAGGCCCTGCACACTCTCCAGATCGGCGACAGAGCGCCTGGCCCTGGATCACCCGTGGATGCTCGGCGAGTCCGACGACGGGATCGCGCGGACCACCTGGCGCACCGCCGTCGTCCTCGTTCCGGAACGAGGAAGGCGTCTGGCCGAGGGCTGACGCGCCAGCTCGGTCGCATGGAGACGCAGCGTCCAGCTGAGCCTGGAGCCGGGCGCTGATCGACCTCGGCGAGTTGCCGACCCGTCCTGGAGAGGGCTGCAGCAGTCTCAATCCGAAGGTGGCTGCACGCCCGTGCCACCGAGCTGCCTCGGCGGGACCCGGAGAGAGGTTTTTGAGGAGTCATCTCGAGGCGAGGTTGATGCTCACACCAGGGCTCAAGCGCGGAGGAGTCGGATACTGGCGTGGCAGAGCTGGGATCTGAGGAGGCTGAGCCCGTGGGGGTGCAGGAGGCGATGGAGTGCTGATCGGCGATGCGGCGGTCCTGTGGGTGAGCGCCGGATGCTCCGGCGACTATGAGGCTCTGGGGTCTGGTGCGACCGACGAGGCCGCACCAGCGCCGTGCTACCGCGACTACTCCGCCAAAGGGACATGTCCGCAGAATCTTCAGGTGGAAGCCTTCGGTCCATGCTGTCGCTCCAGCAGGTGGGGCGCGCTCTGGAGAGACCAGACCTGACGCCCACGCCGCGCTCGTCGTCGACCTCATCCGGTGCACTGAGGAGCGTCTGGCCCAGGAGCGCGAGCGCTGCGACCGGCTCCGGGCCATTGACGCCTCCGCGCCTGCCGACTGGCGCGACGTCCTGCATGTCATTGACTGATGCGAGACCTCGACTCGGAAAGTGCTGCACGCAGACAGCAAGCCGTTCTGATCCGATCTGCGGGAGCGCCGGTCCCCGTCGAGCTGCTGGCCGAAGCGCTTCTGAGCGAGTCCGAGCCGGATGTCGCGGGTGCGCTGCGCTGGGCCATCGCCCGATCCGGCGGCGATGCGGTGGCGGCGCTGCGCGCGGTGCTCGCGCAGAGGACACGGATGTTCGACGGCGCGCGGTTCGCGATCTCTGGGGCTCGAGGCGCCGGGGCCGCCGTCGTGCTCGCGCAGGCCCTCGACGACTGACGCGGTCGTGCGTGCGCCGCTCTACGCTGGGAGCGATGCGGTGTGACCGAGGCCGTCCCCGTCCTTGTCGCGATGGTGGTCGAAGGTGCCCACGATGTGGAGGCGGCGGAGGTGCTGGGAGGCTGTGCCGCGACGATGAGCGTGCGTCCTGGATTGTCAATGCTCTGACCGACGAGCTCGCCGCGCCCACCGCCGAGACCGCCGTGCGGCTGCGTCTGACTCAGGCTCTCATCGAGCTCCCGGTCGCTGCCGCTGGAGAGGTGCTTCTCCGGTTGACCCGCGACTCCGACCCCGCCGTCGCCCGCCTCGCCTCGGTCTTCGCCTGAGTCCTGAACGAGCGGAGCCATCGAGGACGTATCGATGGCGTGGCCAGGGTCGTGGGTTCAGGCGTGCGGCGGGTCGCCGACGCAGACCCCAGTGCAGTGATCTCGCTCATGCGATCGGTGCTGACGGCGCGAAGTGCGCGGATTGTGCGGATCTCGATGTCTGACATGCTGTGGTTGTCGACTGGGAGTGAGCTTATGCGACTTTTGTCATGCGTGATGGCGATCCGGTGCGTACTCTGGGAATGAAACGGCCCATGGACTGTTAACTGGAGAAGCATCTTGCCGCAGCATGATCGGATGAGGCGTCGGAACTTTCTGATGGGCGGTCTCGCGTTGGCTGCCTCGAGTACGCTTTACCTAGGCAATGCAGCTACGGCCCATGCCCCTCGTCTTCCCCAGCGCCGGCCGCCGGTCCTCCCTCGCAGTGCCGTCAGAGGTTTATCTGTCCGGATATGCAGGACCCGTGCCTCGTCCACTCCTCCGAGGCGGTCCATACGGCCGGACACCTCTACCCACTCCAGAGGGACCCCAGTCGCTGCAGTCCACCACCACCGGTGACCCGCCGCCCCTGCGACGCCGACCTGGCACTCTCAGGCATCGATGCGACCGACTGCCAGTGGGATCTGTGGCTCCCGCGCCGAGGACTCGACAGGTCAGCAGGCATCCTGCTCGAGCCTCGGCGTGAAGACTGTCTGCGCCTGGACGTTGCTCCCGACATCGAACCTGCGCACCCGGCATGGTGCCGCGTGACCGTCAACCGGGCCGCTGGGCGCCTCTGTCGGTCGCCCCCGCGTTGGACTCAGGTGACCAGGGTGCGTCTGAAGGTCCCGCCTCTGACTCGGCACCGGCCGGCTGTGGCTCGGGCTACCTCCGGCGACCCTACCTCGGCCGCGCGGTATCGTCTCCATCTCCTCGACGACGGCTGCGAGCAGCGACTACAAGACGGCCGGGGCATCATGCAGTACGGCATCCCTGCGGCAACCTCCCTACGTCATCGCCGACGAGGTCGGGCTGCCGGGGCCACCATGAGCGCCGACCAGCCCGCTGGGATGCGAGTCCACGGCTGGGACATCGCTGCCTCACGGCCTGCCTACGACCTCACCACGCCTCGACTTTGAGGTGCGGGGACGCGCAAAGAGCTCGAGACGATCAGGTCCTTCCTCCTCGAGCACGTGCAGCTACCCCGAGGCGCGGCGCTTGCCCATCATTCTGCCTACGAGGCGGTGCAACGACCTCGTGCTGCGCACCTCCCAGAGCGCCCTCGACCCACTGCACGCACCATCGACGTTGCCGCCCGGAGACCTCGCGCTGACCCATGCCAGCTACGCAAGGCTCTACAGCGGGCTCCTACACCACCGAGTCTCAGGGTCGAGCACGCCTGGCTCTGGTGCCAGGGGCCACCGCTGCTGTGGACCCATACGCTCGCCCACCGCGCTGACGGATCCCGACGACGCTCCCGAGTCGGTCGACGGCATCACTGCGCGTCCATGAAGCAGCGTTGGCCGACTCCACTGCCCGTTGGACGGTTCGGAGGTCATGCGCGTGAGCCACCCGCACCGCCCTGCCCGGACTGAGCGCATTGCCGCAACCTCCGCACCGAACCGGCTCTTCGACACGAAGGCACTGACGTCGTCTGCCATCTCGGCTTCCGTCACGCATGCCCGCCTGCCAATGCTGCACGTCGCGGGCGGTCACGATGCCGCGTTGTTCAAGCGCGATGCGGCCCAGGGCAGGATGAGGTCCGCGGGTACCGCGGCAGTGGTCAACAGCGCCCCGCGCCGCGACGACGGATGAAGCTCAGCGATCGGCCGATGCGACGGCAGGCGTCTCGCGCAAAACCAGGCGGCAGTGAGCCCACTGCTCGCCAGCCATCAATCAGTCCTCGGTGGTGAAAGTTAAAGGCGCGTGCTGGTGAGCCGTCGCATGTTCCTGGATACGGGTCGAGTGGACCTCTCGATGTCCTCTTCGTGATCGTCGCCGTGCAGCTGGTGCCATGGCCCGGCTGAAGGGCGCATGCGACTGCGTGCGAGTGTGTATCGGGTCAGCACGCTCGGTCCGCTCTGCAACGAGGATCCTGCAATGTCGTGGATCTCGGGATGCTCCGCGCCTGTTGCTGAACCAGACCTCTCCGCCGGCCGAGGTCCACGTCGTCGACGATGGCAACCCAGGGCGCCCATCTGGAGGAGCGGGACTGGACCACCATCCGCCAGGCGGCGGGTGGCCCGGCATCTACGCCACATGGCAACGGACTGCCAACGAGGGCAAGCGTCATGCCCAGATCCACGGGTTTCAGGAAGATTCCGCGACGCCGACGACCTGTTCGTGACCGTCGACTCCGACTCCATGCTCGACGCTGAGGCCCTCCATGAGATCGTCCAGCCCTTCAGCGATCCGCGGGTCACGTCGGTCGCAGGCGTCATCCCTGGCGATCAACAACCGGGAGAACCTGCTGGCGCGTGTGACCGACGTGATCTTCGTCCGGACAGCAGCTCATCGACCGCTCCTTCCATGTCGCGAGCTCGGGTCGGTGATGGTCAACTCCGTGGTCTGGCCGCATACCGGCGCAGCATCCTGGCTGAACAACATCGACATCTACACGAATGAGGACTACCTGCGGCGGCTGTGGAGTTCTCCGACGACCCTTGTTGACCCCTCTTCGCCCTGCTGCACGGCAGGACCGTCCAGCAGTCCTCGGCCTTTCGCCTCGCGTGGATGCCCGACCGGTGGAGTCACCATTACCGGCAGCAGGAGCGGTAGTTCCAGCGGCTCCTTCATTCGTGGGCTCTGGCGCATCCGCTTCCTGCCAGTTCTCCATGGGGTGGTGGCGGCTGAGGCCACCGGGTGGATGCAGATCTGGCTGGTGATCTCGGTCTTCGTCTACCTGGTGCTCTGGCGTCCGCTCGTCGTCGGTCGACGGTATCCCTCAGCGGTGCACGTGGGTGCCTCTTGCGATCGGGCTGGCGTCAGGGGCTCTGCGGTACATCACCGGTGGCGCTCTGGCACCACCGATCTCCTGAGAGATGCGCCAGCCTCGCATCCTGTCCCCGGTGGCGGACGCTCTGGTCGCGCTGATCCTGCGCCCTCTGCGGGTCTGGGGCATGGTCACCAGCGGCAAGATGGGGTGGAACACCTCGCCAGCAGGTCGAGGTCACCTCGCAGTGACGTGCCCGCCGACCCCGCTGGTCATGAGTCTGCCCAGGGGCCGGGTTCGGAGTCCCGACGTCCGCGAGGTGGTGGGGTGCCCGTCGTCGGGGCCACGCAGTTGCGCATCATGTTCCAGGATCATGAACTCGGGCGACGTCAGCGCAGGCGTGGGCTGAACAGCGCTGTCAGTCTCAGCGCCGGTGGCAACAGTCCGAGTGGGCACCGCGGCGATGCGTGGGTCGTGCCGACGGCGCGGAACGCCAGCTAGTGGGCCACCTGTCGCCAGGTGAGTACATCCGGCCCGCCGATGTCCCACGTGCCGGAAGCTCCCTCCTCCATCCGGTCAACGACGTAGGCCGCCAGGTCCGCCCGTGGATCGGGGCTGATCCGCGCCGTCGCTCGGAACGGCACCAGGCCGCGCCTGGCCATCGCCAGCACCTCCATCACGTCGTGAGAAGTAGGCTGGCGGATTGATGATCTGAGAGCTGATCTCCCGCCACCGAGAGCGTCTGCGCGAATGCCGACTTCGCTCGCATCAGCCGGGCGGGCAGCGATCGCCGCCCAGGATATTGATGTAGGTGGAAGGAGTCGGCGTGCTTCAGCTGCCGAGTTCAGGATCGCCAGGTTGGCGAGGTTGTCGATCTGCCACGGGTCGGCCTTCTGGCGGGTCACCCAGGCTGAGACAACATGCTCGACGTCGGCTGCGAGATCCCGGGTGAAGCGAGGATCGGTGACGCTCCCGAGAGCCCACTCGTCCACCAGGCCGTCCAATGACGGCGAGCCCCAGGGCTCCCTTCCCGCAGGCGCGAGTCCCGGTCCCGCGCCACGGCCTCACGAGGTGCCTGCGGCTGTGAAGCTCGGCGACCACGTACCGGCCGAGGTATCCCGGTCGCCCCGGCGACAAGAACGCCCGCCATCTCGCATTCCCTCCTGAACCTCGTTGTGGCAGGAACGGTTGGTGACAGCTCGGTAGTCATTTGTGGACAGACATCGTCCACAAATACGAGGCTGTCGGTTCCTGGGGCGGTGGTCAGTCGGGAAGCCAGCTGGCGCCCCGAACAGCCGCGTCAGGAGGTGTCGCCAGCTGTCGAGCATCTGCCCCTTGCCGCCCTGCGAGGGCCAACCACCGATCGAGCGTGACGGCAACGCTCCACAGCTCGACATAGCAGGTCCCTCGGGATATCCCTGAGTCGAGCACGCCCTGCTCGCGACCTGCGTGCACGGTCTGCTGGCACCACGCCCGGGCGGACCTCTCTGAAAGTCGGTGCGTGAGGCGCTCGGCGGAGCGTCCCGCATGTGGAAGAGCGTCGCGATTGTCGCCCACGTCCTCGTCGCCCCGGCCGCCGCTCAGCTCGTCGAAGAAGGGTGAAGATCTCAGGCCAGAAGGACTCAGTGGTCAGCGCTGCAGGATCGGGTGGGCTCACCCGCTCGGCGAGCAGGGTCAGTCCGTCGGAGAATGCCGCGTCGAAGAGCGCTCGCCTTGTCGGTGAAGAAGCAGTAGAAGGAGCTGCGAGGAACGCGCGGCGGAGAGGGATGTCGCTCAACGCGGTGCCGTTGTATCCGCGGAGCGCAGAGCATCGTGCGCGCCGTCCGCATCAAGCGACGACGTCGGGTCGGGTCGATCGGGCTTGCGCGGCCTGGCCACTCTCACCTCGCAGGTTGCCGGCGGCTCGTCCTGCGAGCCGTCAGAGTGCCCTCGCTCGGGTGGTCGTCAGTCCGGCCGCTGCCCTTTGCCGCGGGCAGGCCGACGGCGAGCCAGCAGGCGGAAAGCGCTGCTCGATGACGTCGTCGCGCCGGGTGATGCGCCGGTGCTTGCCCTCGCGCTCGGTGGCCATGAGCCCCGACTCGCGCAGCACCGGAGTGGTGCGACATCGTGGACTTGACGACGTCGCGCTCAGGGTCCCCGCAGTACAGGGGCGCCTCTCATCGGCGATCCGGCGCAGGACGTCGCGGCGGATGGGGTCTGACAGGGCGCCAGGATCGCGTCAGGAGATGTCGCCCGCCTCGGGGTGGAAGAGCTCCCTGTCCTTCACGGTTCGTCCTGCCTCTGTTCCATCTGGCTCGACCTCTGTCTGGCGCGCACCGGACGAGGGTTGACAGACGATATCGTCTCGAACAATTCTTAGTACGTCAAACATCAGAACTAAAGGAGGTTTGAGATGACCGAAGAAAGCTCGTGGCTCATCGCCCGTGTCTGTGGATGAAGAGGACGTCACCGAAGGGGTGTCCGCGTCTCGACCATGGGGTGGCTGTCCTTCTTCACCATGTTCGCCATCGGGACCGACACCTTCCTCGTCGCGCCCTCTGCTGCCCCTGCTCCGGCGCGAGCTCGACGTCCCCTGTCCCGGGCAGGCTGGCTGGTCTCGGCCTACGCCCTGGGGTACGCGTTGTTCGCCCTCGTGGCCGGCCCGTCTCGGACCGCCACGACCGACGCCGAGTCATCCTCTCCGGCCTGGCGGCCTTCGTTGTCTTCACCTGCGCGTGCGGCCTGGCCTGGAGCTTCTGGAGTATGGTTGCCGCCCGCTTCCTGGCCGGCGTGAGTGCCGCATTCGTCAGCTCCCAGATCTGGGCCTCCATCCCAGTGACGGTGCCCGGCCGTCCATCATCAAGGTCATGGGCTATGCGACCGCAGGGACTGGCGGTTGCGCAGGTTGCCGGCGTGCCGATCGGCTCCTACCTGTCGATCAGAGGCTGGCAGCTGCCGTTCCTCGTGGTCGCGGCGGTCAGCGTCATCCTGTGGGGACTCCTCTTCCTCTCGTTCCCCCATGTGCGGCCGGTGGGGGAGCCTGCTGACGTCGTTGGCTCCTACCGACGGTCCTCGGCTCGCGGGTGCTGAGGTGGGTCCCTCCTCGCCTACCTCGTGTTCCAGACCGGCAACTACGCCTCGTTCTCCTTCATCGGCTCCTGGCTGGCCAGGACTTCGGTGCCTCGCAGACCGCTATCGGGGAAGGCCATGATGATGATCGGTCTGGGGAACGGCGCTGGGCTCGCTCCTCGGTCACGGGTCGTTGCAAGGATCGGTGAGTGGCGGTCGCTGTGGGGCGGCATCCTCATCCAGGGTGCCTTCTACCTCCTGGCCGCAGCGATGCCGCTCATAGCGCACACCATGTAGGGGTGCGGTTGTCGCCTTCGCTGCGGCCCTGGTGGTGGCCGGCTTCCTCCTGCCGGTCCTCATGGGGCAGCTGCAGGCCCACGCCGGCCAGGCGCGAGGAACCGTCTCCTCGCTGTCGAACACGGCGATGTACCTCGGGTGCCACGATCGCCGGCGCCATCGGCGGCGACCTTCTCACCCGGCTCTCCGGTTTCTGGGGCTCCCAGTCTCATGACTGCTTTTGCCTTCCTCCTGGCCGTCGCCCTGTACAGGATCGCCGGCGCCCTGGCTTCGAGTGACTCGGGTGCCTGTCGTGTACAAAGGGACGGCAACACTCCCGATCCTGGGCGCCGTAGGGGTCCAGGCGGGTGGTCGACCACGGACAGGTCGACAAGCTCGATCAGAGAGAATCAAGGGAGAAGCATGTCTCGGCTGACCGTAGCCGTACTCGGCACCGGAATCATGGGCTCGGCGATGGCTCGCAACATCGCTGGCGCCGGCCACGCCGTGCGCGCCTGGAACCGCACGATCTCGCGTGCCCAGCCCTGGCCGACGACGGCATCGAGATCGCTCCCACCGCCACCGCCGCCGTCGAGGGGCCGACGTCGTCATCACCATGCTCTTCGACGGCGCCGCCGTCGCCGAGGTCATGCGCGAGACCGCCCCCGCCATGCGCCCCGGTGCCGCCTGGCTGCAGATGACCACCGTCGGCCTGATGATGTGGCCGGCCTGGCCGCCATCGCGGAGTCTGCCGGGGCCCTCTTCTACGACTCGCCCGTCTCCGGGACCCGCCAGCCCGCCGAGTCCGGCACCCTTGTCATCATGACCGCCGGCCCTGCTTCCGGCCGTGAGCTGGTCACTCCGGTCCTGGACGCCGTCGGGTCGCGCACTGTGTGGACCGGCGAGGATGGGTGCCTCCGCCAGCCTCGACCCGCCTCAAGTTGGTCGTCAACTCCTGGGTCATCGCCGTGTCCAATGCCGCCGGCGAGGTGTCACCCTGGCGAAGGCGATCGGTGTGCCCCCGGCCCAGTTCTTCGAGGGTGCTCGACGGCGGTGTCTTGGACCTGCCCTTCCTGCGCATCAAGGGCCGACCTCGTTGAACGGGGCGCCCTGAGTCCGGCCAACTTCGCTGTCGACACCTCCGGCAGGACGCCCACCTCATCCTCGAGCTCGCCCGCGAAGCCGGCTTGAGGCTCGATGGCATGGAGGCCTTCTCCGCCCGGCTCGACCGATGTCGCCGACGCCAGCCACGCCCACGAGGACATGGCCGCCTCCTACCTGGCCGGGTTCTCGACCTCAGCCAAAACCTCGTAAGGGACGCGGCCCTCGGGTCAGGGGCCAATGTTGGTGGGTGAGGGGAGGCGCTTTGATGGGGTGGTGTGTCGCTGGGGCGTGGGCCCCGTGGGGACGGTGAGTGGTAGCTTAATCAATCCCTTTGTTCTGGGAGGCCGCGCTGATGTCAGCTTCCACCACGAACGCCTTGTCGCACCAGCCCTTGATCCAGGTTCTCAGGGCATCACCGACCCACGCGACAGACGCGGTGTGCGCCTTGACCTGCCCATGGTGTTGTTCCTGGCCGTGACCGGGGTGCTGGCCGGATGTCGCAGCCTGATGGCGATATGGGGAGCACTCCATCGACCTGACCGCCTCCGACCTGCAGGGTCCCTGGGGGTGGAGTCAGGGGCCGGGCCCCACCCTCAGCAGACATCCATCCGCCGGGTCCTGCAGGACCTGGACCCGCCACATGACGTTTTGGTTGTTGTGGAGTCAAAGAGAGCGGGTGGGTGTGTCTGCGCCCCGGTCCCAGCGCCGGCGAGCAGCCGCAATGCTTTCGCGATTGTCCGTTGCCCAGTCGACGAGCTGACGAAGAACGACTGTGAGAGATTCACCGGTTCCGGTCAACGCGTACTCGACTTGCGGCGGGGGAGGTGTCCAGGACCGCCCGGCTGATGAGTCCGTCCCGCTGGAGTCGACGCAGGGTGACTGTGAGCATGCGTTGGGATATTCCCTCCACCGAGCGCAGCAGCTGCCCGAACCTGCGCCGGCCATGCAGGCGCAGCTGAATGATGACGAGGACCGACCAGGTGTCCCCGATCCGGTCGAGAACGTCGCGTGAGGCCCGCAGACAGTGCTGTCGGGCTCACAGTCGGCCTCCTGTGTGGAGGTCTTGTTGACGGTTACTCTCGGGTGCCTATCTGCCATGAAGAGTGCCTTCTTGTCGCGTCCATCGGTTCGCCATACTGTCGACTCCGGGTAGTTACCAATAGTAACCAAGGAGGAGTGAAGCAGTATGCCCGACAAGTCGAGCGAAGCGATTGGCATCATCGGGTCCGGTCCCATTGGACAGGGGCTGGCGACATTGTGGGCGCAGGCCGGCTACATGGTTCAGCTCGGTGCGCGGTCTCCCGGAGTCGGCGAGGCGCGTGAGTGTCCCCCGAGGTGCGCGTTGTCAGCTTTGAGGAGGCTGCTCGTCACAAGGTGGTGGTCCTGGCGGTCAAGCACAGTGTTGCGGAGGACGTGATAGATCCTCTCGCGCCGCTCCTCAAGGGGGCGATGGTCGTCGACGTGATGAACGCGGCTGGTATACGGGAGGGGACAGATCGTCTCCACGCTGCCGGAGGGGCGCACTGAAGGGCAGTGGATGGCCGAGATGCTGCCGGACTCGGTGGTTGTCCGCGCCTTCTCCCATATTCAGGAGGAGCTGCTCGTGCCGCGAGCAGGTAAGAATCCCAGAGTCTGGGCGGTCGGATATGCCACCGATGCGCTTGAGGAACGACCGCGAATTGAAGACCTCCTTGAGGTTACCGGATATGTGCCCGTATTTGTTGGGACGCTCGCAGAATCATCATTGCTCGATCCTGGCGGGTCAGTATTCCCCCACCTGTTCACGGCTGGTGATCTCCAACGTCTTGCTGCCGTGCATCGACTGCCTCGGATGTTGGAGCGATTCAACGCGGGTGACATGAGTGAGGGTGCTCCATGACAAGGTTCAGTGGAGCTTCCCCTACGGTCCCACGCTCGGGGTGCAGGAGACCTTCATCGGGAAGGGAGGCGGTTGCGGGTCACCTGAGGAGAGTGCACGACTCCGGTGTACGCATCTCCGATATACGCACCGAGCTCGAGGACCCCGCACGGTGCCGTGGTGCACGCCGAGGGAGTGTTCCCGACCGCTCGAGGGCCCATCGCCAGCGAGATCGTCAGCGTCGTCACCATGAAGGACGGGCTCATCGGCGAGGTTCGCGAATACTGGGACACCGCGGCGATCAAGGGGTGAGTCTCAGGGGTGGGGCAGACGCTGGCTGACGGAGCGCTACCCGGCCTTGAGCCGCTACGTCTGCTTTATAATGATGAGAATGGACCATTAACGATCGTTTTTGGACAGAGTGCTAGTCTCGCCTCGGAATCATCCCGACATCGAGAGATCTCACCATGTCCACAACAACCTCAAGCGGCTCCGCTGCGGCGAAGCCGACCAGTGCCAGCTCCGGCCCGGTCAAGGAGCTGACGATCCGCGGCGTCCTCATCGGCGGCGTCATCACGCTCGTCTTCACCGCGGCGAATGTCTACCCTCGGCCTCCAGGTGGGGACTCACCTTCGCCACCTCGATCCCGGCCGCCGTCATCTCCATGGCGATCCTGCGCCGCTTCTCCGATCACACGATCCAGGAGAACAACATCGTCCAGACGATCGCCTCGGCGGCCGGGACGCTGTCCGCCATCATCTTCGTGCTGCCCGGACTCATCATCGTGGGCTGGTGGACCGGATTCCCCTACCTCCAGACGGTCCTGGTCATCATCCTGGGCGGCATCCTCGGCGTCACCTACTCGATCCCGTTGCGGCGCGCTCGTGACCAACTCCGACCTGCCCCTACCCCGAGGGCGTGGCCGGCGCCGAGGTCCTGCGCGTGGGCGACACCAGCGAGGGCGGCGAGGAGTCCAGCCGTGGACTGGGCGTCATCGTGCGAGGGCTCCATCGCCTCGGCCGCCCTGTACTTCCTCAACGCACTCAAGGCCATCAGCGTCGACATCTCCGGGGTCTTCCGGGTCGGTGCCGGCGCCACGATGATGGGCACCTCCCTGTCCCTGGCGCTGGCCGGTGTGGGCCCACCTGGTCGGCGTCGGCGTCGCATCGCCATGATCGTCGGCCTGCTCATCTCCTACGGCGTGCTGCTTCCGATGCGCACCTGGGGCGGGGCCGCAGCCGCCGAGGACCTCGCGAGAGTTCGTGGGCACCACCTTCGCCAATGAGGTGCGGATCGTCGGTGCCGGCGCCATCGCCGTCGCCGCCATCTGGACCTTCCTGAAGATCCTCGGCCCCATCATCACCGGTATCCGCGAGTCCCTGGCCTCCAGCGCCAAGCGCGCGACGCAGGCGAGGAGATCCCTGACCGAGCGCGACCTGTCGATGAAGACGGTCATCGGCGTCACCGTCGGCTCCATGCTGCCCATCGGTGTGCTCCCTGTGGCTGTTCCTGCACGGGACCGCCGTGGCTCACCACGCGGCGGGCCTCATCATCGTCTCCATCCTCTTCATCTTGCTGACCGGCCTGGTCGTCGCCTCGGTCTGCGGCTACATGGCCGGCCTCATCGGCTCCTCCAACTCGCCGATCTCCGGCGTCGGCATCCTCGTGGCGGTGACCGCGGCCGCGCTCGTGCGCACCATCGCCACCACCTCCTCGCCCGACGACGTCCGCACCCTGGTGGCCTACACCCTGTTCGTCACCGCCGTCGTCTTCGGCGTGGCCACCATCTCGAACGACAATCTTCAGGACCTCAAGACCGGCCAGCTCGTCGACTCCACTCCGTGGAAGCAGCAGGTGGCCCTCGTCATCGGTGTCGTCTTCGGCGCCATCGTCATCCCTCCGGTGCTCAGCCTCATGCAGAGGGCCTTCGGGTTCGCCGGCGCCCCCGGGGCCGGCGACGACGCTCTGGCCGCACCCCAGGCGAACCTCATCAAGCACCTGGTTCAGGGCGTCCTCGGTGGTGACCTCAACTGGAGTCTGCTGGGGCTAGGTGCCCTCATCGGCGTCGTCGTCATCGCCATCGACGAGATCCCTGCGCCGTAGCAGCAAGTACTCCCCTGCCGCCGCTCGCCGTCGGCATGGGCATGTACCTGCCCATGGCCGTCACCGTCATGATCCCGATTGGCGCCGCCCTCGGTCACGTCTACGACCGCTGGGCTGAGCGCACCTCCAATCCGGAGCGGGCCAAGCGCATGGGCACGCTCATGGCCACCGGCCTCATCGTCGGTGAGAGCCTCGCCGGTGTTGTCTACGCCGGGATCGTTGTGGCCTTCGGCGGCAAGGAGGACCCGTTGGCCGTCATGCCCGAGGGCTTCGCCGGCATCGCCCTGGGTGGGCCTGGTGCTGTTCGTCGGCACCCTGTGGTACCTCTACCGGGGTGCCCGCCAGGAAAGCACTCGCGGCTGAGTCTCGACGCTGCGGCCTCCGACCGTCACCGTCTCCTTGCACCGACCGTCCTCGCGGTCGCCGTCCCTGCACTAGGGCTGGGTGGCGGCCGCGAGGACTGCTAGTAGCAGGAGGACCTCGCATGACTTCGACAGCACCAGCAGCATCAGTGGCATGCGGGCATCGACATCGGCGGGTCAGGTGTCAAGAGCGCCCTGGTCGACCTGGCCACGGGTACGTTCATCGGTGAGCGCGTCCGCATCGACACTCCTGAGAGTCCACTCCCGCGGCCGTCGCCGAGGTGTGCCGCGAGCTCCTCGAACAGCTCGAGGTGGGCGACGACGTGCCGGTCGGCGTGGCCCTGCCCGCTCCGATCGTCCACGGCACTGTCCCGTTCATCGCCAATCTCGACAAGTCCTGGACGGGCGTCAACCTTACCGAGCTCATGGCGCGAGCACCTGGGCCGGCTGGTGACCGGCTCAACGACGCCGACGCCGCAGGCCTGGCCGAGGTCGCATCTCGGCGCCGCCAGGACGTGCCCGGAACCATTATCGTCACCACCCTGGGCACCGGGATCGGCTCCGCCGTCATTGTTGACGGGACCCTGGTGCCCAACACCGAGCTCGGGCACCTGGAGATCGACGGCTACGACGCCGAGAGCCGGGCCTCCGCCGGGCAGCGCACCGCACAGGGAGCTGTCCTGGAAGAAGTGGGCCAAGCGTCTCCAGCGCTACTACTCCCACGTGGAGATGCTCTTCTCCCGGACCTGTTCGTCGTCGTGGGTGGAGTCTCCCGCAAGCACGAGAAGTACCTGCCGCTGCTCGACCTCAGACCTCGATCGTCCCGGCTCAGCTGCTCAACACGGCCGGCATCGTGGGGGCCGCTTATCAGGCCGCCCGAACGCGCTTCCTGAGTGCCCGCGCGGGTCGGTGCCAGGCGCGCAGCGGTGATCTGCGGCGTCGGATTGGGAGGGGAACTGGCTGTCGTTCGGAGAATCCGGATGTGACGCAGGTCGCCGGAAAGTTGTTTGACAGCAGGTGGGCGGGCGTGACTATAGTACTCTCGCTGCCGACGCAACCGCACGGTTCGACGTGTGGTATCGGACGGCGGAAACGTCGGACTGGCAGGGAGTGATCCGGCCGGTACGGTAAAAAGCAGAAGAGTTCAGAGATCAGGGTCACGTGATCCGAATTTGATTTCCGATCGGCAACCTGCTTATCCTAGATCCGGTCGCCTTCGAGAGGCAAGCAAGGAATTCTTCCTCGTTTAAAAATCTCGGT